>JGI994J12354_10000470_pt1 | contig 40278 bp, 37 predicted proteins | sample IntmicLarv3ML3BL_FD_12354 | JGI IMG/M metagenome (IMG submission 12354) | reverse complement strand
AAGAAACTAAATATAATAAAAATTTGGTTGAGAGGCATGCCTCTCAACCAAGAAAAAGATTATTTATTTTTTTAACAACACCACTTGACAAAGAACCATTTTTATTTAATTTTCCAAAGATTTAATTGCATCATTTAGTAAATTTAAATCAATAAATCTATACTCTTCTAATGAATTTTCATCAAATTCATAAAACTTTTTTCTGTTTTCAATTTTTTGAGCAATTCCAATCACTTTTTCAATTAGCTTTTCTTGATAATCATTTTCTTCGAAAATTTCTTTTGATATAATAATTGACTTATAAGTGTTTTCTGGTGTTTCTATATTTGATAGTATTGGATCAGAAAGAATCTGATGTCCTTTATATATTTTAGTTTTTATAAATTCAAGAAATTCAACAAGATCTTGCTTTTGATTAAAGATTACCTCATTTGTTTCTTTATAAAAATTAAAAACTTTACTATTATTTGTTACTATTATTATTTTCATGCTGACCTCCAAAAAATTATCCAGTAAATTATTATCACAAAATTTATATAAAGTCAACATCAAAAAAAATTTTTATGTGGCACTGGATAAATTTTTCTTTGCAACAGAAATCATTAATTTGATCCTATTAATTTGATTCACTTCAGAAAAACCTGGGTCATAATCAATAGGAACTATATTAGAATACTTAAAAGATTCACGTAATGTCTTTATCATTCCTTTACCTGTAATATGATTAGGTAGGCAACCAAATGGTTGTGTACAAACAATATTAGGAATATCATTTTTGATAAATTCCACCATCTCTCCCAATAGATACCAACCTTCTCCTGATTGATGACCAATTGAAATAAATTCTGAAGTAACTTTTGCAGTATCTTGTATAGAATGTTCCAACAGAAATCTATCCTTATATTTTTTAAGAGCACCATTTAATACAGAAGTATACCTATTAATGAACCAAAGAGCAAAATGGGTCTTGAGCGTTTTTAATTTACCATGAAATCTATCTTTTATAAATATGTCACTGTATAAGCAATAGTTTATAAATCCCATCAAACTAGATGTTACAACCTCACCACCTTCAGCTTCAATAAATTCCACAAGATTATTATTGGCAAAGGGACTAAATTTTACAAGAATTTCTCCAACAATTCCAACTTTAATTTTCTTTTCTAATTTCGCTGGAATTGCAGCAAAATCATCCACCATATTTTTTATATTCTTTTTAAATTGACTAAATTTTCCATTTTTTATGTTATTTTTTACTAGTTCATTCCACTTATCATAAATTTTGTTGGTATCCCCCTTATTTATTTCATATGGACGGACACTATATAAAAGTTTCATCATCAAATCCCCATAAGAAATAGCTATCATACTTCTGTGAATAAGTGGAAATGTTATTTTGAATCCTTCTTGCTTTTCCAAGCCAGAAGCATTTATGGATATAATTGGAACTTTTTCAAATCCACTGTCTTTTATTGCTTTTTTCAAAAATCCCACATAGTTGGTCGCACGACAACTCCCCCCAGTCTGAGAAATCATCACAGCAACTTTGTCTAAATCATATTTACCCGATTTAAGTGCATGTATTAGCTCCCCTATGACAAGAACAGAGGGATAACAAGCGTCATTATTTACATATTGTAATCCGCAATCTAGAGCTTCTTTTGTCTCTTCCAATACCACTAAATTATATCCTGCATGTTCAAAAGCAACTTTCAACAAATCAAATTGCATTGGGGCCATTTGGGGAACTAAAATAGTGTACTTATCCTTCATTTCTTTACTGAAAGGAATTTTGGGGTATAGTTTTTGTTTTACTATTGCTGTAGCAGATTTTGCTTTGTATTCCAAAGCCGCCAAAAGACTTCTAATTCGAATTCTTACTGCTCCAAGATTACTAATCTCGTCTATTTTTAATGCAGTGTAGCTCTTTCCATAATTTGTCAAAATATCCTCGACTTGATCAGTGGTCACTGCATCAAGACCACAGCTAAAGCTATTAAATTCAAGTAACTCTAAATTTTTGGATTTTCCAACATAGGTGGCTGCTCTGTATAATCTCGAATGATAAGTCCATTGATCAATAACTCTCAACTCATCTTCCACTTCACCAAGACTTGCCACTGCATCACCAGTTAATACTGGAATTCCAAAGGAGGTAGCTATGTCAGGGATTCCATGATGTATTTCCTTATCACAATGGTATGGTCTACCACAGATAACGATTCCTGGTCTTCCTGTTCTATTCAATTCTTCTATTATTTCTAAAGCTTTATTTCTTAAGTCCTTTCTAAAACTATACTTTTCTTCCCAAGCTTTATCTACAGCTATTCTCGCCTCTTCTCTTGTGACACCAAAATCTTTAAATTCTTCCATTACTGTTTTTAAGATCACTTCTCTGCTCTCTAGAGAAAAGAAAGGAATCATAAACTCTATGTTTTCTTCTTTAATCAAGTCAATATTATTTTTAATAACTTCAGGATATGAAGTAACTACAGGACAGTTGTATTGGTTTTGAGATTTATTATCTTCCTTTTCTTCAAACATAACACAAGGATAGAAAATTCGTTTTACACCTTTTTCTATTAAATCTACAATATGTCCGTGGACAATTTTGGCTGGATAACAAATGGAATCAGAAGAAATTGTACTCATTCCCTTTTCGTATAATTCCTTTGTAGATTCTCCCGAGAGCGTCACTCTAAATCTAAGGTAAGTAAGTAGAGTAAACCAAAAAGGATAAGAATCATACATATTTAGAACACGTGGAATTCCTATTTCCCCTCTGCTTGCCTGGCTTAGAGTCAATGGTTCATAATTAAATAATCTATTATATTTGTAATCAAACATGTTAGGGACTTTTTCTTTATTGGTCACACCCAAAGGTTTTTCACATCTGTTTCCTGATATGAATCTATTTCCACTATCAAATTTATTAATAGTAAGCATACAGCTATTGGTACAAAGTCCACAACGACTTAGATTGGTAGAATATTTAAAACTTTCTAACTGGCTGTAATTTAGAACCGTAGATTCTTCCTTTGTATGTTCTTTGGCAAATAATGCTGCACCAAAGGCTCCCATTAGTCCTGCCACATTGGGTCTTATGGCCTCTCTACCTGATACCAATTCAAATGCCTTAAGAACGCAATCATTTAGAAAGGTTCCACCCTGCACCACTATATGTTTTCCTAATTCTTCTTTGTTTTTTATTTTTATAACCTTAAATAAAGTATTTTTAATCACAGAATAGGATAACCCAGCAGAAATATCTCCCACATCTACCCCATCTTTTTGGGCCTGCTTAACTTTGGAATTCATAAAAACAGTACACCTAGTTCCCAAATCTGGTGGTGATTTAGATTGAAGCCCCAACTTTGCGAATTCTTTAATGTCTATTCCAAGGGAATTGGCAAAGGTTTCCAAAAACGACCCACATCCTGAAGAACAAGCTTCATTTAGTAAAATAGACTTTATTTCTCCATTTTCTACACGAAGACACTTCATATCTTGTCCACCAATATCCAAGATAAAGTCTACTTCTGGCTGAAAGAAACTGGCTCCCTTATAGTGAGCCATTGTTTCAACAACTCCTATATCTATATTAAGAGCAGATTTAATAAGATTCTCTCCGTATCCAGTGACACAAGAAGATTTTATTTTTACACCTTTTGGCAAAATTTCATAGAGATTTTTTAATACTTCCAATACAGTATCAAGTGGACTTCCATTATTGCTATTGTAATAAGAATATAGAATTTTGTTATCTTCAGAAACAAGGACAACTTTCATTGTAGTAGAACCTGAATCTATTCCCAAGAAAACATCTCCTCTATAAGTAGCAAGATTCTCAGTTTCCACCTTAGCTCTGTCATGTCTTTCTATAAATGCATCAAATTCTTCCTTACTTTCAAATAAAGGAGCTAGCATTGGAGTGTCAGATATTTCTCTCTGATTCAAGAGCAAAATCTTTTCTTTTAATTCACCAATAGAGTAATCTTTGGAATTATCTCTAGAACAAAGAGCAGCTCCTTTAGCCACAAAAAATTGAGAGTTTTCAGGAAAGACAACCTCTTCTTCAGATAATTTAAGTGTCTCTATAAATCTCTTTCTAAGTTCGCTCAAAAAATAGAGAGGCCCCCCAAGAAAAGCAACCTTTCCTTCAATTTTTTTTCCACCAGCAAGTCCAGCAATGGTCTGATTAACCACTGCCTGCAGCACTGAAACTGCAATGTTTTCCTTTCGTACTCCTTCATTCAGTAAAGGCTGAATATCTGTTTTGGCAAAAACTCCACATCTAGCAGCAATTGGATAAATAGTATCGTAATTTTTGGCCAATTGATTGAGTCCAGCAGCATCTGTATTGATAAGAGAGGCAATTTGGTCCACAAAGGCTCCTGTACCTCCAGCACAACTTCCATTCATTCTTTGGTCCATATTGTCCTTCAAAAAAGTTATTTTTGCATCTTCTCCGCCTAACTCTATGGCAACTTCCGTTTCTGGAATCAAAGTTTGGATGGACTCAATACACGCAATAACCTCCTGAACAAATGGAAGATTAATGTGCTCAGATATTCCCAATCCGCTGGAACCAGTGACACAGAGGTCAAGGACAACATCATTCCCATAATTTTCTTCCATATTATACAAAAATTCAAGGAATAGTTCTTTTGTAATTTCTCTAACATTTGACAAATGTCTTTCGTAAAGAGAATAAACAATATTATTTTCTTTATCTAAGCATACAATTTTTATAGTAGTAGACCCTACATCTATTCCTACATAAAATTTATTCATAACACCACCTTAAACTTCCTAAATATCTAAAATTTCTACATGAGCACTTACTTTGTAGACTACATCCTTTCTTTCTATGAAAATTTCTGATTTTTCGAATAATTCTTTATTTTCCCTAATGCTATTTAAAAGCTCCTTTGAAGGATTTATTGCCCTTGGATGCCCTACCAATTCTAACATTGACAAATCACCATGGGTATCTCCATATGCATAACTTTCCTCTAAAATAATATTATGTTTTTTCTCAAAATTAGCAATAGCTTTAAGTTTGTTAACTGAAGCCCACATTGGAGTAATTTTCCCTGATAATTTTCCATCCTCTACATGATAAATTGAGCCACAAAAATCATCTGCATCAAATTTTTTTGCCATTCTTGACACCAAAAAATCAGGACTTCCTGATATAAAAATTACCAAATGCCCTTGATTTTTATGCCATTTTATCATACTTCTTGTGTAGGCGTAGACCCTATCCCCTTTTAATTCTAATACTTGGTCTGCTACAAATTCATTATAAGATACTTGAAGCCCTTTTATGGAATCCACGTATGTCTCTGTTAATTTATTTAAGTATTTTTCATAGTCATCTTTTCTATCATCCCAGAGTTTGTAGGCACCCTTAACTCGTGTATCATACTCTTTAAAATCTAGTAAATCATACTTTATTAATTTTTTAAAATGCTCTATCAAAAGAGAATTCCTGTAGATAGTGCCATCAATATCAAAAAATGCCGCAATCATAATATTTCTCCTGACATAATTAATTCTATTTAAATTTTGAATATTTTTTTATCAAATTGTCCATATATATTATAGAAAAAAAAATAAAAAAAGTCAATCATTATAATATTGACAAAGAAAAAGTGCATAAATTGGATTAAATTTGAATAAAATACATGTTGAGAATGAACTCTTCCTGATAGTAGCAAAATTATTCATAAAAAACTTTTTTATACTTGTTTATTTAGTGCTTTTGCTGCTATAATATCATTATAGTATAAGAAAAGAAGTTTAGGAAGTGTGAAAATGAAAATCATAAATGGAAAATATAACACCGCTAAGGTTTTTACTGAAAATATTGAAGAGGTGGCAACTGAGCAAATAAAAGAATTGTGCAATCAAGAATTTGCACTTGGAAGTAACATTAGAATTATGCCCGATGTCCATGCTGGCGCCGGTTGCGTGATAGGGACAACAATGACCATTACAGATAAAGTGGTCCCAAATCTAGTTGGAGTGGATATTGGCTGTGGAATGCACACTGCATTACTTAAGAATTTAACAAGAAAAGATGTGGATTTTTTAAGAGTTGACAAAACAATACATGATTTTATTCCTGCTGGATTTAACATAAGAAACGATATTCACTCTTTTGCCCAAGAGGTCAAAATTTCTGATTTAAGGTGCAAAAAATTTGTAAAATTGGAAAAAGGTATGCATAGCATTGGAACATTAGGTGGTGGAAATCATTTTATTGAAATGAATGAAGATGAAAACGGTAGAATTTATATAGTGATTCATTCTGGAAGCAGACACTTAGGGCTACAGGTTTGTAATTATTATCAAACAAAGGCTTATGATACCTTATTTCTAGAAAAAAAGGAAACCGATATTGTTAAAGTGATAGAGGATTTAAAATCTCAAGGCAAATTTCTTGAAATAAATCCAACCATAGAAAAAATAAAAGAAAAGATAAGAAGTCAAATTCCAAAACATTTATCCTATGTTGAAAGAGAATTATTTGATGATTATATCCATGATATGAAAATAGTACAAGACTTTGCAGTAATAAACAGAAGAGCCATGTTAGATGAAATAACCAAAAATATGAATTATGAAATAGATGAAGAATTTGCGACTATCCATAATTACATAGATACAGAGAGTATGATCCTTAGAAAGGGAGCTGTATCTGCCCAAAAAGGTCAAAAACTATTGATACCAATTAACATGAGGGATGGTTCGTTAATTTGCATCGGAAAAGGAAATCCAGACTGGAATAATTCTGCTCCTCATGGTGCAGGAAGACTAATGGGAAGAAATGCCGCCAAGGGAAGAATTTCTTTGGAAGAATTTAAAAAGTCTATGGATGGAATTTATACGACTTCTGTAAGCAATGAAACTTTGGACGAGGCTCCAATGGCTTATAAACCTATGAAAGAAATAACCAACAATATTCAAGATACTGTTGATATTGTCGCTCACATAAAACCAATATATAATTTTAAGGCTGGGGAAGACTCTGGAAATCCATGGAATAAAAAGAGAAAAAGAAAATAGATTAAAAGGGAATTATATGGGAGAAAATTATGAAAAAAAGGGTATGCCTATTCTTATTTGTTTTCTTTTCGTTTTTTGCATTTTCATCAGAAACTACTGGTAAAATAGCAGTTTTTAATACTTTAAGATTAGGAAAAAGCAAAAAGAATTACAAAATGACTGCCAGTGTAATCAAAGATTTTGATATAATTGGTCTTTTGGAAGTAATGAATCGAAGTGGTGTAGAAAAATTAATAAAAGAACTGGAAATCGAAACAGGAAAAAAATGGAATTATTATTTAAGCCCCTATCCTGTGGGGGAATCCTCTTATAAAGAATATTATGCCTATATTTGGCAAGATAAAAGGGTAAAATTTGTGAAGGAAAGAGGATATTATCAAAGTGAAAATAAAGAATTTTCCAGAGAACCTTATGGAGTAGATTTCAAAATTGAAGAATTTGATTTTACTCTGGTTTTGGTTCATGTTATCTTCGGAAAAGAAGAAAGAAGACGCAGAGGGGAAATTTTCAAACTTAACAAAGTCTATGATTTTTTTCAAAATTCAGATTCTAATGAAAATGACATAATAATAGCCGGAGATTTCAATATGTCTGCTTTAGATGAATCTTTTGAGAATCTTCTTAACCACAAGGATAAAATTATCTGTGTTATTGACCCCATAATTAAAACTACTTTGGGTAAAAGTGGTCTTTCTAGCTCCTATGATAACATGTTTTTGTCAACCATTCACACATGGGAATTCACTGGGGAAAGCGGAGCTGTGGACTTCAGTGAAGAAAAATACAAAGAAAGAAAGGAGAGTATTTCTGACCATTTGCCTATTTTTATAGAAGTTGAAATAGTAAAAGATGATGATTAGGAGCAAATTGTGAAAAAAGCATATGTTTTTTTAAATGGCGAACTTAGAGGAACAGAAACCTTTTACCGGGACTTAATTTGTACAAAGAATCACGATATTTTCTGTGCAGATGGCGGAGCTTTTCATCTGGAGAGATTAGGAATTATTCCAAATGAATTATGGGGTGATTTGGATTCTATCTCCATAGAACTTTTACAGTTTTACCAAGAAAAAAAAGTCTGGATAGAAAAATTTCCAAGGGATAAAAACAACACAGATGGCGAACTACTAATAAAATATTTAACAAATTTAAAATATGGTGAAATTAAAATAATTGGAGGCCTGGGAGGGCGAACAGACCACTTTTTAAGTAATCTCAATTGGTTGTTCATGTATCCTAATTTATCCTTTATTTCAGAAGATGAAGAGATTTTTAAGGTTGATAGCGGTCACAAATTTTCGAATTATCTTGGTGATACTGTCTCATTTGTTTCTCATTCTGATATTGTGGAAAATGTCACTTTAACTGGATTCAAATATCCTCTAAATAATTATACGATTAAAAAGGGCGACTCCATTTGTATGAGCAACATTGTTAAATCACAGGAAAGTTCAATTTCATTTTTCAATGGTCAATTAATATGTATTATTAACAAAAATAATCAACAGTAATAGTAAATGTTAATTTTTAATTGACAACTAAATTTACTTTGTGATAAACTTTTAGAGAGTATTTAGGGCTGAATTTGAAATTTCAAATCATTTAATTTTCAGGTAAGTTTGCGATTGTCAGTTGCGATCACAAAATGTCAATGAACAAATTTTGAAAAGATATTTTAAGTTATCAGGAGGTAGAATGTTAAAAGAAGGAATGACTCTAGTAGAAGAAAAGATAGTAGAAGAAAAGGAAACTGCCAAAAATATTGGTTCTGGAAATGTAGATGTATACTCAACTCCAATGATGATTGCCCTTATGGAAAATACAGCACTTAAATTAGCTCAAAAAGAGTTGGAAGAAGGACTAGCTACAGTGGGAATAACTGTCAATATCAAACATTTGAAAGCTAACGCCATAGGAGACAAAGTAACTTGTACTGCTACCTTGGAAAAAATAGATGGCAAAAAACTTTCTTTTTATGTAAAAGTAACACACGAAGATGAGTTGATAGGTGAAGGAACCCATGATAGATTTATAATTGATGAAAAAAAATTCATGGAAAAGGTGAAAAGGTAGGGCTTCCTATCTTTTTTTATGGAAGCCTTTTTATATTAAGTATTTTTTATAAACAAGGAAAAAAACATTAATTTGGAGGTCTTATATTATGAAGGAAAGTTTTGAAGTCAAAGGAAAAACAAAATATATCTTGGGAATACAACATGTACTTGCTATGTTTGGTGCGACTGTTTTGGTTCCAATTACCACTGGTTTAAATACATCTCTCGCATTAATATGTGCAGGAATAGGTACTTTAATCTTTCATTTTTGCACTAAAGGAAAAGTTCCTGTTTTTCTGGGGTCTTCCTTTGCATTTATAGGAGCTCTGCAAATGGTCCTAAGTGAAGAGGGAATCGCACATGTGAAAGGGGGAATAATTGTCGCAGGATTTATTTATTTTTTTATGTCCTATTTAGTAAGGGTCTATGGAGTAGAAAAAGTAAAATCATTTTTTCCACCTGTAGTGACTGGCCCCATCATAATGGTAATCGGGCTAAAACTAAGTCCTGTGGCTCTACAAATGTGTGGTTATGAAAATAATTCTTTTAGTGATTCTAAATCCCTTATAATAGCAGTAATAGTAATCGCAACAATGATAATTATTTCCAGTCTGAAGAAATCTTTTTTTAGATTGGTTCCAATTTTAATATCTGTCTTTGTGGGATACATCGCCGCTTTTATCTTTGGTGCTGTGGATTTGACAGCCCTTGGTGATGCAAAAATAGTCGGTCTATCTAATGACGCTTGGTCCCAAGTTAGGACATTTCCCAAATTCTCTCTGACGGCAATCTTAGCCATAGCCCCAATTGCTCTGGTAACATTCATAGAGCATTTAGGTGATATTATTACTAATGGTGCTGTGGTTGGAAAGGATTTTATGGAAGAACCTGGAATAGATAAAACCTTAATGGGTGATGGACTTGCAACAATAGTCGCTGGCATTATTGGAGGCCCCGCCAACACAACTTATGGTGAGAATACAGGTGTTCTTGCTGTTACCAAGGTCTATGACCCAAAAGTACTTCGAATTGCAGCAATTTATGCAATTATTTTGGGGTTTTTAGGGAAATTTGGAGCACTTTTGGAAAATATGCCCACTCCTATAATGGGAGGGGTCTCTGTAATACTCTTTGGAATGATTTCTGCTGTGGGAGTGAGAACCATTGTAGATGCAAGATTGGACTTTACCAACTCAAGAAATCTGTTAATAGCAGCTCTTATTTTTGTCTTAGGAATTGCTGTGGATCAAATTGCAATATGGAAAACTGTTTCCTTATCAGGGTTAGCTCTTGCAGCAATAGTGGGAATAGTATTAAATAAAATATTACCTCAAGACAAATAATATATTTTATGTTATAATTGGTGTATATTAATTAAAATTTTGTAGAGAAGAGGTAGATACATGAGAAAAATTTTAACTACTGTATTAATAATTTTAGTCTTTAGCAACATTTATGGAACAACAAACCAAACTACACAAAACGAAGGAGAAAGAACGGCTATGTTACAAAGAACAGATGTGAATGATAAATACAAATGGAATTTGGATGATATATATGCAAATTGGCAACTTTGGGAGGCTGATGTCACCAAAGCTAAAGAATTGATGGATAAAATAGAGAGTTACAAGGGTCAAATAAAGAATGATTCCCAAAAATTTGTAGAATTTATAACTCTTGAAGAAGAATTGGGAAGAATAATAGAAAAAATATATGTGTATCCATATATGTTAAAAGATTTGAATTCAAAAGATGAAGACGCCTCTGAAAAAATGCAAGAAATTCAAGCTTTACTGACAGAATATTCTGTAAAAACAGCTTGGACTACTCCAGAAATTTTGACCATTGAAAAAGAAATAATGGACAAATGGATAGAAGAAAATGAAGAGCTCTACAATCACAAATTCAGTATTAACGAAATATACAGACTACAAAACCACGTGTTAGACGAAGATAAAGAAAGATTACTCTCGTATTTTGGTCAATTTATGGGAGCTCCAAGAAGTATTTACAGTGAATTATCAACTTCAGATATCAAATGGAATGAAGTGGAATTATCTGATGGTTATAAGGGACCTGTTACCAATGGCATTTATTCTAGAACTTTGTCCACCAACAGAAATCAAGAGGATAGAAAGAAAGCCTTTGAGGCTCTTTATGGTATTTTTGATGACTATAAAAACACTTATGCAGCAATCTATCGTTCTTTGCTACAAAGAAATGTGGCAACATCAAGAGCCAGAAATTATAGCTCCAGTTTAGAAAGAGCCCTAGAGCCAAACAATATCCCAGAAAATGTATATCTATCTCTATTGGAATCTTCCAGAAACAACACTGCTCCACTAAAAAGATATATCAATCTTAGAAAAGAAGCCTTAGGTCTAAATAATTACCATTATTATGATAATTCAACCAATATTGTAGACTATCAAAGAGAGTTTCCATATGATGATGCCAAAGAATTGGTGATAAAATCAGTGGAACTTCTTGGGGAAGACTATGTAAATAAGATAGAAAGAGCTATTGGAGAAGGATGGCTTGATGTCTTTGAAACTGAAAATAAAAGAAGTGGTGCATATTCCATAGGAATATATGATGTACATCCATACATGCTACTAAATTATCAATCTACTCTTAATGATGTCTTTACATTGGCTCATGAATTGGGACATACTATACACACAATGCTCTCCAATGAAAATCAACCTTTTCCAACAGCAAGCTATACAATATTTGTCGCAGAAGTTGCCTCTACATTTAACGAAAGATTGCTCTTGGATTATATGATAGCAGAAAGTACTGACCCCATTGAAAAAATAGCTTTGTTGGAACAAGCTCTAGGAAACATAGTAGGGACTTACTATATCCAAACTCTTTTTGCAAACTATGAATATCAAGCTCACAAATTGATAGAAGATGGAAAACCAGTAACTCCTGAGGCTTTAAGTACTATAATGAATGATTTATTTGTAGAGTACTTTGGTGATACTTTGACTATGGACGAGTTACAAAAGGTAATATGGGCAAGAATTCCGCACTTTTTCAATTCACCTTATTATGTATATCAATATTCCACAAGTTTTGCCTCTTCAGCCAATTTATATGATAGAGTCACAAATGAGAGATATACTCTGGAACAAAGAGAACAAGCCAAAGAGGATTATTTGAATCTACTTAAATCTGGTGGAAATGACCACCCAATGACTCAACTTAAAAAGGCTGGAGTAGATTTGGAAAAAACTGAAAGTTTTGATGCGGTGGCCACGGAATTTGATAGATTATTAGATTTACTTGAAAAAGAACTGAAAGAAGCAAAATCCGAATAATTTAAATACCAAAGTCAGATAGGTAATAGGGAATCTTGGAGGATAAATGAAATTTGTAAATTTAATATTAAAATTTCTTTTGTTTATACTAAAAGAAATAATATCTTTTTTTATCAAAAGTTTTCTCTTTTTGGTGGTAGTGGTATCTTTAGTTGGGCTTTTCATTTCTAAGTCAAATATAAATGAGATCAAAGAAATGAAAATACCAGAGAATTCCTACGTAGAAATTGATTTATCAAGAAGAATTACAGAGAAGAAAATTGCTCTCCCTAGTATTTTAAATGATAGAGATATAAGTTTTTATTCTCTTTTGAAATCTTTAAATGACATAAAAGAAGATAACTCTGTAAAGGGAATTTTGGTGAGACTTGATGGAATGAATCTAAATTACGCTCAAATAGAAGAAATGAGAAGTAAGTTTGACGAATTAAAAAATGCCAACAAAGAAGTAATTTGCTATGCCTCAAACGTATCAAATGGCAATTACTATCTTGCATCAAAAGCAAGTAATTTTATAATGCCACCCTCTTCTAGTGGAAATGTAAATATCACAGGGTATTACACCGAATTAGGATATTACAGGAACTTTCTCAACAAGATTGGTCTCGAATTCAATGTAATTCATGTGGGGGACTATAAATCCTATGGGGAAAATTACACTAATACTGAAATGTCCCCTGAATATAGAGAAAATCTCACTGCCTTATATGATAGTATTTTTTACAGTTTCTTAAATGATATTACTGAGGACAAAAAATTAAATAAATCCAATATGGAAACTCTGATACTAGATGGAAAATTGATGGCAACAGAGCCTAAAACATTAAAAGAATTAGAGTTGGTAGATACTTTGGAATATTATGATGCCCTCAAAGAATCCATTGGAAAATCTAACATAATTCCCTTGAATAGATATAGTACTGCAAAAAATCTTAATCTCAAGGGAATCAATGGAAATAAGATTGCTCTCATTTCAGCAGAAGGTGAAATAGTCAACTATAGAATAAGAGGTAGTGGAAATATAGGGATTTTTCCAGAGGGAATAGCAAATGACATCGATGTAGCCTTAAATGATAGTTCTATAAAAGGAATTGTCATCAGAATTAATTCTCCTGGTGGTTCAGCATTGGCTTCTGATATAATCGCAAGGAAAGTAAGTGAATCTAGAAATAAAAAACCAATATATATTTCAATAGGTGGGATGGCTGCCTCTGGAGGATATTATATAGCTTCTCAAGGAGAAAAAATTTATGCTGAAAATAAAAGTGTCACAGGATCCATTGGAGTGGTTAGTCTAATTCCCAACATAAAAAAATTGATGGAAGAAAAGGGTGAAATAACAATCGAAACCATCAAAAAAGGTGAATATTCCGATCTTTACTCTCTCTCTACAGAGTTTACAGAAGAAAGAGCTCAAAAAATATACGAATCTTCTTTAGGGGTATACGAAGAATTTTTACAAACAGTGGCTAAGGGTAGAAATATGAAAAGAGATGAAGTCCACCAAATAGCTCAAGGAAGAGTTTGGCTTGGATCAGATGGTATCAAAAATGGTCTTGTTGATAAAATTGGAGGTCTAGAAGAATGTATTGCTGACTTGGCAAAAGCTTGTGGTTTGACAACATATTCTGTTGAAGAAATTGATTCTTCCTTAAAATGGAATTCTATCTTAGGAGAATATGCTCCTTTTGCTAGAGTTATTAGTGAAGTTAACTCCTTTTATTTCAACAAGGATTCATATTTTACTCCAATATTATATTTTCCTTATGGAATAAATTAAAATCTTGAAAAAATAATATAACTTTGATATAATCATAATATTGTGTAAATTTGAAATCAAAATCAAAATACAATTTAATTTGGAGGAAATAGAAAATGGTAAGAAAATTGAAATCTGCTAAAGGTGGGGCCGGAAATCAAATGGATATCTTAAAAGAAGCTCAAGTGATGCAACAAAAAATGATGACAGTGCAAGAAGAACTAAAAGGAAAAGAATTGATAGCTTCAGTAGGTGGAGAGGCTGTAACAGCCAAAGTGAATGGTCAAAAAGAATTGTTAGAAGTTAAAATAAAAGACGAAGTATTAAAAGAGGCTTTGGAAGATAAAGAAATGTTGGAAGATTTGATCGTTTCTGCAATAAGAGAAGCAATGAGACAAGCTGATGAATTAGCAGAGGCTGAAATGAACAAAGTGACTGGTGGAGTGAATATTCCAGGGTTGTTTTAGATATTTTCTTTGAGAGTAGTTAAGGAGGGACAAAATGGAAATTTTTGCTAGATTCGGACTGGGAATATTGATTTTTGCAGGAATATTTGCGCTATTTTTGATTCATGTTAGGGTAGTACCCCAATCAGATGCCTATGTAATAGAAAAAATTGGAAGTTATCATACCACTTGGTCCAATGGACTAAATCTACTAATTCCTTTTTTTTGCAAAATTAGAAAAGTTGTCTCCCTAAAGGAGCAAATACTTGATTTTAAACCACAACCAGTTATTACCAAAGATAATGTATCTATTCAAATAGATTCTGTTATTTATTTTCAGATTACTGATCCTAAATTATATACATATGGAATTGAAAATCCAATATCAGCCATAGAAAACCTTACTGCCACCACGTTAAGAAATATAGTGGGAAGTCTTGAACTGGAAGCAACATTAACATCAAGAGACACTATTAACTCTCAAATGAGAGTTCTCTTGGACGAGGCTACAGATCCTTGGGGAATGAAAGTAAATAGAGTGGAATTAAAAAATATTGATCCACCTAGCGAAATAAAAGTAGCTATGGAAAGGCAAATGAAGGCCGACAGAGAAAAAAGAGAATCTATTTTGAGAGCTGAAGGACAAAAAGAAGCAGCAATACTAGTAGCTGAGGGTGAAAAAATCTCTGCAATATTGAGAGCTGAGGCAGAGATGGAATCAGAAATATTAAGAGCTGAAGGATTAAGACAAGTGGCAATAAAAGAGGCCCAAGGTACAGCAGAGGCTATCAAATTGATAAAAGAAGCTGGTGCTGATGATAAAGTCTTGGCACTTAAAGGACTAGAATCTTTTGAAAAAATGGCTGATGGAAACGCTACTAAGATTATTGTCCCAGCAGAACTACAAAATCTTGCCGCTCTCACAAGCATTTTTGGCACTTTAAACAAAGACGATAAAAACCCAAAGTAGCGCTCAATAGAAATTTTCTAAGAAAAATTCAAATAATTAATTAAGTATCAATTGACTTTTTATATTAAATATGATAAAATATTTCGTCGCATGAAAAAGGTTTTCAGCAACCTTTATTAAGCGAGTTTTATACTTTGGAGGTGTTATATGTACGCAGTTATAAAAACTGGAGGAAAACAATACAAAGTTGCAGAAGGTGATGTATTAACGGTAGAAAAACTAAATGCTGAAGTTGACTCAACTGTAGAATTAAAAGATGTCTTAATGATTGCAGGAGATGCAGGAATGACTGTAGGTTCTCCTATTATTGATGGGGCAACAGTTAGCGCAAAAGTTCTTTCTCAGGGAAAAGGACCTAAAGTAATCAACTTCAAATACAAGCCCAAAAAAGCAACTAGCCGAAAAAAAGGCCATAGACAATTGTTTACTGAGATTGAAATCACAGCAATAAAAGCCTAATTATGATTTCAATTGTGATTTTTAGAAAAAATCAAAAAATTGTGGGATATAGGGTCAGTGGTCATTCTGGTTACGACGAAATAGGAAAAGACATAGTTTGTGCAGCAGTTTCTTCTATTACACAAAATCCTTTGGGTGGAATGGAAGATGTCTTGGGTGTTCATCCAAAATATATCATAAATGATGATGGATATTTGGAAGTTGACCTAAAAGATATGGACAGTCAAGGAAAAGACAAGGAAATTGATGTATTGTTGGAAACTATGGCAGTCATGATAAAAGCCTTAAAAGATGAATATCCCAAGAATTTAAAGCTTGTTGAGAAGGAGGTAAATTAATATGATGTTTAAATTGAATATACAATTATTTGCACATAAAAAAGGACAAGGTTCTGTTAAAAATGGAAGAGATTCTAATCCAAAATATTTAGGTGTTAAAAAATATGATGGAGAAGTTGTTAAAGCTGGAAATATAATAGTAAGACAAAGAGGAACCACAATTCATCCAGGTGAAAACATTGGGATGGGAAAAGATCATACATTGTTTGCATTGGTGGATGGGTATGTCAAATTTGAAAGATATAGAAAAAATAAAAAACAAGTTTCTATTTACGCTGAAAAATAGACAAAATTGTAATGTTGTCACTAGGATGGAGGATATGTAATTATCCTCTTTTTGTTATTTCATAATTCTTGTATCTCTCTTACACAATAGAAAATTATAATAATAAATAATGCCTTTTTCAATTTTATGTTGAAAAGATAAAGCTTTCTATGATATACTAATGTCAGCAAATATCCAGTAGAAGCAATTAAAATGGATTCTCAATGCAATATTAATACATGTATAAAATTGAATGAACTAAAATACTAATGGTAGTAAGAATGTAGTTATGTAGGATTAGAATAGGAGGAACCATGAAATTTTCTAGTAAAGAAATAGCTAAGATTGCTATAATTATGGCTGGATCAACCAGAGAAGAAGAAATACAGTTTAAAGAAGAATACCGAGTCAGGGATATAAAAACAGCTGCCATAGATATAGGGGGGTCAGTTATAAATTCTGTCTCTAAAATTATGGAAAGATCAATTATTACTGCAAAAAAAAATGGTCTTATTAATGATTCCCATGTAAATGAGGGAGCCTTAATAGGTGCAACAAAGGAGGCCATTGAACAAATAAAAAGTAAGGTTCTTGGTTTTAACGTAGGTGGAAAAATAGGAATCGCCGTTGGTGGGGAACATTTGACTGTTTGTATTTTTTTGACCATTGGAATGTTTAGGTTGGATGAAGTTGTGATTGGATTAGGTCACAGGGCTATACCTTTAATGCCCAAAGGAGACGATAAATGATAAGTTTCAGAAATGATTATAGTGAAGGATGTATTCCAGAAATAATGGAGTATTTAGCAAGTACAAATTTTGAAAATACTAGCGGTTATGGGGAAGATGATTATAGTGAACGAGCAAAAAATATTATTAAGAAAAAACTAAAAAATGACAAAGTAGATGTCTATTTTTTAGTTGGTGGAACTCAGGCCAACTTAATTACCATTTCTCACTCTTTAAGACCATATCAATCTGTTATTGCAACTGAAAAGGGGCATATCAGTACTCATGAATCTGGTGCCATAGAGGCCACAGGGCATAAGGTGGTTGAATTACCAAGCGGTGATGACGGAAAATTAACTGTAGAATTAATAGAAAAAGCTTTTATAAATGATTTAGCTCCACACACTGTTCAAAATAAAATGGTATATATTTCTAACCCCACAGAAGTAGGAACATTATACAGTAAAAAAGAATTGGAAAAAATATCAAAGTATTGTAAAAAAAATGGACTATACTTGTATTTAGATGGTGCTAGACTTGCCATGGCCTTGGGTTCAGAAAAAAACGATATTCAATTGGAAGATTATCCAAAATATGTGGACGCTTTTTGTATTGGCGGCACCAAGTGTGGAGCCCTTTTTGGTGAGGCTTTAATCCTTATTAACAACGAATTGAAAAAGGACATAGGACACTCCATCAAGCAAAAAGGTGCACTACTGGCCAAAGGTCGTTTGTTAGGATTACAATTTGAAAAATTATTTCAAAAAAACCTATATGAAAAATATGGAAAGCATGCTAGTGAAATGGCCAATTTGCTAAAAGTAGGAATAACAAAATGTGGACTAAAATTAAAGGCTGATTCTTATACCAACCAACAATTCTTCATTTTTCCAAACGATTTAATGAAAAAATTAGAAAAGAAATTTGTCTTTGAATTTTGGAGTACTGAAGATGAAAATAATACTGTAGTAAGATTTGTAACCTCATGGGCCACCAAAAAAAGCGATATTTCAGAATTTTTAAAAGAACTAAAAAATTTAATTTAAAAATTCAAGTTTATTTATATAATCGCCAAAATTAAACTTATTTATAACTAGTTTTATAGATAAGTTTTTTTATATTATGTTAGGAAGCCTTTTTTATTTTATAGCTTATAGTTTAAAAGTTAAATTTATCTACAATTTAACCCTAAAATTTAAATTAGATAAATTTCTTGCAAAAAAATTGATTTTGTATTAAAATAGATGAAATATTTTTTATAATTTGTATTTGGATATTTAAAAATTTAGGAGGACGTGATTGTTATGAAAAAATTTCTAAGGTTACTAGTATTTTCATTAATTGGTGTTTTGTTATTGCCTGTTTTTGCTTTAGGAAGCGAAAATACCTTGATTATTGCTCAGCAAGCTGATGCTGTATCTTTGGATCCACAAAGATCCAATGATGTATATTCTCATAATTTGAATTTGAATATATATGACAGATTATTTGATTGGAGTCCAGATTTACAAATAGAAAATAATTTGGCAGATACATACGAGCAATTGGACCCTTTGACATTACAAGTGAAAATAAAAGAAGGAGTTAAATTCCACAATGGAGAGGAGTTAACCTCCGAAGATGTAAAATTTTCCATAGAAAGAGGTCGAGATTCCCCTGCTGTAATGACTTATTTTGAGGATGTTGACAGAGTAGAAATAGTAGATAAATATACTGTTAAGATAATAACTAAGAAACCTTATGGACCATTACTTAGTGCGCTGGCGCATGCAGGTGGTTCAATAATGAACAAAAAGTACGTAGAAGAAAATAATAATGATGCTTTCCTAAATCCAATTGGAACTGGCCCTTTCAAATTTGAGTTTTGGAGATCAGGAGACAGAATCACTCTAAATGCTAATGCTGATTATTTTAGAGGAGCTCCAGCTATAGAAACTGTTATTTACCGAGTAATTCCTGAAGGGGTTAATAGAGCTATAGCCCTAGAAACCAAAGAAATAGACTTAGTATTAGTAATTGATCCAGTGGATATTGCAAGTATAGAAAACAATGATGAAATAGTGTTACATCAAGTTCCTGCATCTTCAATGACTTATATGGGATTAAATTGTGAAAGAGAGCCACTTAATGATCCTAGAGTGAGAGAAGCTATAGCTTTGGGAGTTAACTTACCTGATATAGTAGAAACTGCATTTTTAAATGCAGCAGTTCCTGCTAATTCAGTAGTTCCTTCAGGGGTGGTTGGTTATAATAAAGACTTAAAGGCTCCAGTAAGAGATGTAGAAAGAGCTAAGGCTTTGTTGGCAGAGGCTGGACATGGAGATGGCTTGAAATTAAGATTATGGTTGAATGAAAATAAATCAAGAGAAGATTCAGCAGTTATTATGCAAGCTCAATTGAGAGAAATAGGTATAGATATAAGCATAGAAAAGCTTGAATGGGGAGCTTATTTGGATAGACTTGGAAATGGTGAACATGACATGTTTATATTGGGATGGTCTACTTCCCCAGAACCGGATTCTGCTATGTATGCACTATTCCATTCAAAGAACAAAGGAAATGCAGGAAATAGATCTTTTTATGGAAATGATAGAGTGGATGAATTGTTAGATAAAGGAAGAGAAACTACAGACTCAGCAACAAGAATAGCTTTTTATGAAGAAGCTCAAGAAATAATCACAAGAGAATTTGGTGTGCTTCCTTTAGTTAATCCGTACAGCACTGTTGGAGCTCAAAAACATGTGGAAGGTTTTGAAATGACTTCTCAAAGTACATATATGATAAGAAATGTAAAAGTAAATAAATAAGTGATGATAATAAAATAATTATATTGATTGTATAATCTTTGGTGTTAGTATATGGCTAACACCAAATTTTTTTATAAAAATAAAAGAGAAAATTTCTAAAATTTTATGTATACTAACAGAAATATAGCAAATCATAGGAAATTCTATATATTGAAAAAAATATACAATAAAATAGTCATTATAATTATTGTGATTCCACCATATGTAAATCCTTTTGAAAAATATAAACTACGCTTTTTTAGGACTCTTCCGAGTATAAAAGCTGTGAAAATAAATATGGTATATATTACCTTTACTAGATTTATAAATATCAATAAAGATGCACCAAGTGGAGGGGTAAATATAAGAAATCCCATAATACTGTACACTAGAACACATCCAAAAATAAAAGCAATTATCATTCCTAGATAAGAGAATAAAAACCATCTCTTTCCTTGAAATTTAACTTTACCCTTGGCTGATGCTATAGTTTCCTCTTTTGCATTTAGTTTTTCATGAATATTTTCCATAAATCGATCCCCTTGAAAGTTGTATTTTTACCTACTTCATATTTTACATTATCTATAAACATTAACCCAGATTAATTGTAATAAAAAACAGACATCCATTTTATAGGATTTCATACTAGCTTTTGTTATTCTTTTTAGGAACTCAGAAATCTCTAAAATTTTTTTCACTTTTTAGTGTTGTTTAGCATTTATTTCTGTATCTATACATATCAATTAGTGTTTGTATAACATAAGCAAACATAGAATAATGGTGTTATGCTATTATTATGTATACCAACATAAATATAAGAGATCAAAGAAAATTTCACTCCATGACCTCTTTACTCGCTGCCTCTTTATATCCTAAGATGCTTTACTTACATATTTTGAAATTAAAAAGCACTTAACCTTTATAATTTCTGTCCCTATACATATTAATTGCTCTTGTTTCTTATTAAACATTGAATAAAAACTCCATTAAATCCCCATCTTTTACAATATATTCTTTCCCCTCTAACCTCAGTAGTCCAGATTCTTGAGCTCCTTTCCACCCATTATATTTGATAAAGTTACTATAATCTACCACTTTGGCTCTTATAAATCCCTTTTCAAAGTCTGTATGAATTTCTCCTGCTGCCTTAGGAGCTGTATCTCCTATTTTAATCGTCCATGCTCTTACTTCCTTTACTCCTGCTGTAAAATAGGTCTGAAGTCCCAAAAGTTTAAATCCCGATTTTATCAATCTGTCTAGTCCTGCTTCGCTCACACCTAGTGTCTCCAAATACTCCTTTTTGCTCTCATCATCATCAATTTCTTGTAGTTCTTCTTCCACTTTGGCAGAGACCAAAACAACTTCTGCATCTATAGTCTTTGAATATTCCCTCACTTTAGCCACCAATTCATTTCCTGTGGCCAAATCTTCTTCAGAAACATTGGCTGCAAATAACATTGGTTTTATTGTAAGAAGCTGGTAATTTTTTACTATATTCAATTCTTCATCTGACAAATCCAATGTCTTTAATAATTTTAAATCATCCAAGTGCTTTTTACATTTTTCCAAAACAGGCATAAGCTCCATAGATTCTTTATTTTTGTTCATAGACAATTTTTTGTGCTTTTCAATGGCTTTATCTACAGTTTCCATATCTGCAAATATAAGTTCTGAATTGATTATTTCAATATCTCCAATTGGATCAACCTTACCATTTACATGTATTACATTCTCATCTTCAAAACACCTTACCACTTGACATATTGCAGCACAAGACCTTATATTCGATAAAAATTTATTTCCAAGTCCCTCACCTTTGGCAGCTCCTTTCACAAGACCAGCTATATCCACAAATTCCACCGTAGCTGATACAACCTTTTGAGGATTTATAATCTTAGATAATTCCTCCAATCTTTCATCAGGAACAGTCACCATGCCAACATTGGGTTCTATCGTACAAAAAGGATAATTAGCAGCTTCTGCAGCCCCAGCCTTTGTTATTGCATTAAATAATGTGGATTTTCCCACATTTGGTAAACCTACTATACCAATTCCTATCATCTAAAATTTTTCCTCCTATAAATTTTCCATACACTTTCTTTTTATCAGTTTTTATATTTATTATTTTTTATCGTAATTTCTTCTTATTCTTATCTTTTCACAGATAAACCCTGTAATGGCTCCAGAAATTATCCCTATAATCAAAAATATCATTATAAAAATTACTACACTTCTTGAATATATTGAGATATTTCTGAAAAGTAAAAAATAAACCACTACTAATTGCATCAAGTTATGAATCATTGCAGAAAAACTACTAATGGCAATTAATGATAAATATTTTCTAAATCTATATAAAAATCCCATTACCATTACAGATGAAATTCCTGATAATCCACTTATTATAAAGCTAGGACTTAGTAATGTCCCTAGAGTAATACTTTGAATGAATATTCTCAAAAGAGCAGTCTCAAGTGCCATTTTGAATCCATATTTTTCCATTACAAATATTGTTATTATATTTGCAAGTCCAAATTTAAGCCATGGAAAAGGCTTTGGAATAAAAGTCTCCATCAACGACAAATACAAAGAAAGTAATACAAAAAAAGTTAAATAGACTTCTTTTTTCTTGTCCAGTTTTTCTACTTTTTTTTCTACAATCTCCCTCATTAATTCACCACTTTATAAATATTTGCCTTATACTTTTAATTCTGACTCTAATCCCAAAAGTTCTTTGTTTTTTTCTATGATTGGATTCACTTCCAATCTAATATATTCTTCTGTCTGCTCAGAAGAAAAACCAATGAAGTTTTTGGGATCAAGCAAACTTAATAGTTTTTCTTTATCCAAATTAAAGGACTTATCCCCTACTATTCTATCTATCAAATCGTTGGATTTTCCTTCTATTTTTACAATTTTTCCAGCTTCCATTGAATGTTCTCTTATTTTCTCATGTAATTCTTGCCTATCTCCACCATTTTTAACACATTCCATTATTATATATTCAGTAGACATAAAAGGTAATTCTTCCATGATTCTTTTCTCTATCATTTTTGGATATACAACAATTCCATCTAAAATATTTTTCCAAATTATTAATATTGCATCTATTGCCAAAAATCCTTGAGGCAATGAAAGTCTCCTGTTGGCCGAATCATCCAAAGTTCTCTCAAACCATTGGGTAGCGGCCACCAATGCAGCACTATCATTTAGAGAAATTACGAATTTGGCTAGAGAGGAAATTCGCTCGCTTCTCATGGGATTTCTCTTATAAGCCATAGCAGAAGAGCCAATTTGACTTTTTTCAAAAGGTTCTTCTATTTCCTTCAAATGTTGCAATAGTCTTATGTCATTGGTAAATTTGTGAGCTGATTGAGCAATATTACCAAGTAAACCCATAATTTGTGAATCTACTTTTCTATCATAGGTCTGCCCTGTTACTAAAAACCTCTTATCAAATCCCATTTTTTGGGTTATTTTTTCATCTAATTCATTTACTTTACTATAATCATCATTAAATAATTCTTTATAACTGGCTTGAGTCCCTGTGGTCCCCTTTGCTCCTCTAAATTTTAATGTTTTTTCTCTAAATTCCAATTCTTCAAAATCCAAAAGCAAGCTTTCAAGCCATAATGTTGCTCTCTTTCCCACCGTAGTCAACTGTGCTGCCTGAAAATGTGTAAATCCCAGAGTTGGCATATCTTTATATTTTATTGAAAAGTTTTTTAATTCATCTATTACATTTACCATTTTCTTTTTGATGATAGCTAGTGCATCCTTTATTAGTATCAAATCTGTATTATCTCCAACAAAGGCGCTGGTAGCTCCTAAGTGTATTATTCCTTTAGCTGTAGGAGCAACAGTTCCAAAGGTATAAACATGAGCCATTACATCATGTCTTACTTCTTTTTCTCTTTGGCTTGCTACTTCGTAGTCTATATTATCTATATTTTCTTTCATTTCTTTTATTTGTTCTTCTGTAATATTAAGTCCTAATTCTTTTTGGACTTCTGCCAAAGCAACCCACAATTTTCTCCAAGTGGAAAATTTCTTGTCTGGGGAAAAATTATAAAGCATTTCCTTAGAACTATACCTCTCTGCCAAAGGATTAGAATAAATATCTTTTCTCATCTTTACTCCTTAAATTTTATTTTTATAAAATTTCTTTTTTTTATTTTACTAGTTTTTAACCATTATTTTTCTCACACAGCATTATTATTGCATTTTCATTATTGTCTTTATAATAGTTTTTTCGTATACTTATTTTTGCAAAACCATATCTGGTATAAAAATTAATAGCTCTTAGATTACTTTCTCTAACTTCCAAAAAAATTTTTTTGTTAAAATTGTCAATCACAAAATTTAATAATCTTGTCCCTATTTTTTTTCTTTTGTAATCTTCTTTTACTGCTATTTTCATTATATCCAGAGAATCTTCGTTATCATAAACACTTATATATCCTATTATCTTTTCTTCTGCTTTAGCTACAATTATTTTTACTCTTTCATCTTCGAATAACTCCATAAGAGTTTTCATCTTAAAATAATTTTCTACAAAATTCTCTCTTTCTAAAATCTCTATTTCTTTTAAATCAATTATTTTATCTAAAATATCTAATCTTACTAATTTTTCTTTTTTAAATTTTTTTATTTTGTCCACTATTTTAGAAAACCAGCCTTAGTTATAGGCCAAAATCTTACTAAAGGTTTTCCTTTTATTCTTTTTTCACTGACAAATCCCCACCATCTAGAATCAAAACTATTATAAGTATTATCCCCCAACGCAAAATAATAATCTTGATCTGTAGTGATTTCTATAGTTTCACCATTCATAAGCTTAGATAAATATTGAGGGTCATGCATAAAATCCAATATCATACCTGTAGGTTCCCCATTGACTGTAATTTCTATATTAGGCAAAATTTCCTCTATTCTATACCAGTTTTCTGTGCTATAGCTCTGTATCTGGTCTACATTAATATTGATATTTTTCAGATACTCTACATAGTCCATTTTTGGCTTAATAATTATTTGGTCTCCCTTTTTTGGGACCAGCCATGTTTCTTCTCCCATTTTTCCAGTGCTCACATATTCTCTTGTAGTCACTTTATTATTGTTTATATACAATTCGTTATTTCTTATACTTACTCTATCTCCAGGAGTACCCATTACTCTTTTGGTATATAAATCCTTATTAGTAACTGGCTCTCGAAACAAAAATATTTCTTCCAATCTAGGTTTTCTAAATCTATAGATACCCATATTAGCAAATAATCTATCATTTATTTGGATTGCTGGAATCATGGACCCTGTGGGAACTATAAAATTGCCAATGAAAAATACTCTTATTATGATAAGAAGTAATGCTGTACTCATTACAAATTCCAAGAGCCATGCTGTATTTCTCACTATTATTATACTTTTCTCTTTGGTAATCTTAGCCACAGATATTATTTTTTCTGTCAGTTTATTTCTTTGTACTTCCATTTTTTTACTGACACTATCTTCTTTTATCAGAACATACAACAAAAAACTTGTTAAAATCAAATAAATTATGCTATTTAATATTATTTTAAATTTTCCCATGTTTCCTCCTATTTTTTTAGACATTATATTTTACCATAATTTTATCTTTTTATATAACAAAATATATAAAATATTTAAAAAACCAAGTATATTACTTGGTTTTGGTTGAATTATTTTCTAATTTCTTTAATTCTTGCTTTTTTACCTGAAAGACCTCGTAAATAATAAAGTTTACTTCTTCTAACCTTTCCAATTTTTAACACTACTATTTTGTCAATCATTGGTGAGTTGATAGGTATTATCCTTTCTACTCCAATTCCAGAACTTATTTTTCTGATTGTGAAAGTTTTTGCCACTCCACCACCGCTTACTCTAATAACTACCCCTTCAAAAATCTGTACTCTCTCTTTACTACCTTCCTTTACTTTGTAATAAACAGCCACAGTATCCCCTGCTTTAAATTGAGGGATATCATCCCTTAAATAATCTTTTTCAACTAATTCAATAAGTTTTTCTTTCATTTATATTTATTCCTCCTTACAGATATTCATTTGAGATTTTTCAAAGCGGAATATCCAAATATCAACTTTAGTATCATATCACAAATTTTATATAATGTCAATTAGTGTTTTAAATTCTTCTGGCTTTTTATATTCTTTAATAGCTTTTGCTATATAAGGAAGAAGCATATTAAAATATATTGAATTTTCTATACCAAACTCTTTAAACAAATCCAGAGATTCGTCTTTCTTTTCAATGCAATAGAACTCTTCAGCTTTTTTTATTATCAAGTTTAGTTCATTTAAACCAAACTCTTTATAAAGCAATTCCTTTATTTTCTCTTCTTTTTGAATGTTTCTATCTTTTTCAGCAGTTACTACATTATAAATATCTTTTATCGCAGTGTGCTCTGTATATAAATTGTTGATAGCAGTGGGTTCTATATATAGATTTTTAATAGCAGTAAGTCCCGTTTCCTTTTTTTTATTATTGTCTATATCCATATCAACGTCTAAATACATTTTTTCTTCTGTAGGAAATAATGTTAAATTTTTAGAATTTTTTTTATCTTCTTTATTTTTTACTATTCCATTTATATAGTTTACCAATGTAGTTTTTATTGGAGTATTTGAATCTTTCAATATTTTTAATACATCCTTTACAAAATTAACTCCTTTTTCTTCACAGAGTTTGTTTAATTTATTATAAACACTTTTGCCCCATTTACTCTGAATATTTGAATTTCTCAATGCTATATTAATATTTTGGGTAATTTCATCGGGAAATTTAAAAGTATCTTGTATATTTTTCACTAAAGGTTTTTTTTCTGAAATTTTTGGTTCTACAAATTCAATAACCTCTGGTTTTTCATCAGCAATTTCTTTATTTTCTGATTTTTCTTTGGATTTGTTTTTTATATATTCGGAGATATGACATTTTCCATCCTTTTCTTTATTAAATACATAGGATATATAGTAAGTATCTTCATCTTTTGCATATCTATTGCTATATTCTTTTATATAACCTAATTCTATTAAAGCATCAAAAGCCTTTTCAATACGTTTTAATACTTGTTTTATTCTAGATAAATAGTATTCTTTTTTTCTTCCATTTTTATCCCATCTTTCAGCTATCTGTACTATCTTTAGAGGAATTATTGCAGCCAAGGTTTTTATATTTATTTCATCTTTACTTTTTTCATATCTAATTTTGCTAATATATCTATAAATTCTACTGGCAATGGCATCCTTTGTCAAAATCTCCAAAAGAGACTTAGTATTATATATTATGTATCTTTTGTCTTCTATTTTTTTTCTAATGTTTTTGTTTAAAAAAACTCTATAAAACCTTTTTCGGCCCCTTTTTAAGCTGCTATATTCTAATAATTTAAATGATTGATCTTCAAATTCATAATTACCTAGCTTAGAATGACCCGTAACAGTGAACTGATATTGAGTATTTTTAAGATTCTTTAAGGCTTGCTCAACCTTTGTATAATAAGTACGATTCATCTTATTTCCAAGAAAATTCACTATAAAGTCTGATATTTCAAATTCCAAGTATTCTGTTTTTTCCTTTGAAGTACTTTTAATTTCATACTGAGAAATTAAAAAAGTATATATCTTTTCTTCAAATGTAGAAGGTTGAAAAACTGAATCTGATTTTTTATTAAGAATCAATGTGCTACTCATTACAATTCCCAAGTCTTTGAAGTTGTATTCAAAATTTACACGTTTATTCTGTTTTTGATATGTAAAAAAGGGGAAGACTAACATTTCAATAGGAATATTTACTACGCTTTCTTTTAAATTCAGAAAATTACCTGTTTCTTTTATTATTATTTCTTTCAATTCAATATCAGGTACTTCATTGGTACTTATTTCCATACTTTTTATGTCTTCCACAAGAGAGCCTGTTTCTCTTATGGTAATACTCTCAAGCAAATCTTTACTATTGTCTTTTTCTAAATCATTTAGGTTAACACTCATAAATTCCTCTTTTTATTTTAATTTATATACACTTACAAAGATTATATCATTAAAAATAAAAATCAACAATTACATTTTTGTTTATTGAAAAGCAAAATTTATATTTTCTAACAGATACTAAATATAAAAAAAAATATGTATACAAGTAATAATATTTGTATACTAACAATAATTTTTGCAAGGCGTAATTTAATGTTATCAAATTCAAAAACTCTTAGAAAACTTGGTACTTCACTATATGTATATTAATATTAATATATGGTTTTCTGGATGTTTTCTTAAATTTTTTTTATAATTTTAGCAAAATTCATATGTATTTTATTTCAATTTTAATGTATATAAATAAAAATATACTAACCTCTATAATTATCTGAATAATTTATTTCTAAAATTTATTTAATATAACTAAAATTCTTATTTTTTACAAATGTATACTATAGAAAATAAAACAATTCTCCACAACTTCCATAAAAAACATCCACCAAATATTTAAAAAGTATAAATTTCTAGAAATATAAAAATGTCTATAATCAAAAATATTTATATTTATATACACTTTCTTTTCTCTTTATTTCCAATTAATTTTTAAAGTTCCCCTTTTATTTTTTCTGCTACATAAAACAAAAAAACAATTAAACAAACAACATACTATAAAAATGATATAAAAATTAAAACTAAAATAATTATAGCATATTAATATAAAATAAGAAATCCTTGACAAAATAAGAAAAATCGTTTAAAATTATTATCTAAGAAAATATTTTTATTATTCTATTAAGGAGGTGTAGTAATCAATGAAAAGAACATATCAACCAAACAAAAGAAAAAGAAAAAAAGATCATGGTTTCTTATCTAGAATGGAATCTAGTGGTGGAAGAAAAGTGCTAAAAAGAAGACGAGTAAGAGGAAGACACAAATTATCAGCATAAAACCTAGTTATTAAAAGCTAGGTTTTTATAGCAAGAAAAAATAAAAAAGAGGTATCTTTAAAATTATGAATACTTTAAAAAAAGACAGGGAGTTTCAGATTATTTATAAATCTGGTAAAAAATCTTTTGGATATTACTCTCTTATTTTTTTTAACAAAAACAAGACTAATGATAAAAAATGTGGCTTTGTAGCCAGTAAAAAAGTAGGAAATGCCGTTTATCGTAATAGAATCAAAAGATTATTTAAAGAATTTTATAGAAAGAATGAAAATTTTATAAAAAATGAAAATGACATTATTTTTGTTGGAAAAAAAATTTTAAAAGAGAAAATAAAAGATTTAAAATACAAAGATATTGAGAAAGATATGTTAAGAATATTAAAAAATAATAATCTCTTAAAAAAAATAATTTAGGAAATTATAAAAATGAAAAAAATAATTCTTTATATAATAAAATTTTATCAAAAATACATTAGCATTTTTTTAGGAAAAAATTGTAGATTTTATCCCACTTGTTCAGCATATGCTTTTGAAGCAATAGAAAACCATGGAACAATAAAAGGAATAGTATTGAGTTTTAAAAGGATAATTAAATGCCATCCTTTTAATTCTGGTGGATATGATCCTGTTCCCCCTAAAAATAAAAATCATTAAATCAATATTTACAGGAGGATTAACAAATTAATGGAAAAAAATAAAAGAACAATACTATTTATTTTTTTGGCAATAGCATACTTCTTTGTTTTTATGAGAGGAAACAAAGAAACTGAGCCTGAAAAAGTAGATTACAAAACTGGTGTACTTTATGAAAAAGTAGCTGTAAGAAAAGGTAATTTCATTACAAATTTTATTTCTTCATTCCAAAAACAAGAGGCTAGAACATTGAATAATGTTGATATCCTAAAAATTACTTATGAAAATGATAGGATTGAAAATATTCAAATAGAAAAAGCTGTATTACTAGCTGGAAAAGAAGAAAGTGCTCATAAGTTCTTTGATAGCATAATTAAAGAACAAAACTTAAAGAGCAAAGAATTAGTAATTTCTGATGATTTAAAAGAAATATCAAATGACTTAATAAGAGCTTTAGAAAATTCCAGATCAAAAGCCATATCAGCCTTAAAAGAAAAAGTGACTGTGAAGAAGTTAAAAATAGGTACTTTTTCTTCAATAGTAAAAAATGAAGAACAAGATCAATTTATGGAAGTTACAATTGTATTTACTGATATAAAAATTAGTAACATAGACGTTATTCAAAATAATTTAACAAATGAGAGTATAGAGTTAATTGAAAAATCCATTGAAAATATTTTGAATGAAAAAATTAAAACACTAGAAGATGTAGAAAGTATTGATTCAGGTTACAGTACTTTTATAAGAGGTGTTAATGAAATTAAAGATCAATTGGAGATGAAATCTTTTGAAACTACTCCTCAAAAAGGTAATCCAATTTTTGAGCCCTTTAGAATAATTTGGCAATTTATTAAAAATACTATAGCAGGTCTGATAAATATGACTTACAATGTAGTCAAAAATTATGGTATTGCTATAATAGTAGCCACCATTATTATCAAGGTTATACTTATGCCACTTACATTAAAACAAGATAAATCAATGAAAAAAATGAAAAAATTTCAACCTCAATTGGAAGCAATAAAAGAAAAATACAAAAACGATCCACAGACTATGAATCAAAAGACAATGGAAATTTATAAGGAAAATAAAATAAACCCTGCTGCTGGTTGTTTCCCATTGCTTTTACAGATGCCTATATTAATTGCTTTGTTTGGTGTATTACGAGGTGGAGTAATACCAGAAACAGCTATGGTATTTAATAATATTATTAACTTTGATTTAACTATAATCACAAATATAATAAATGGAGTATTAATAGGACCAAGATTTTTATGGTTGGACTTGGTTAATCCAGATCCGTTCTATATATTGCCTATACTTACTGGCGCTGTCACTTATTTACAACAAAAAACAATGAATGCTGGTGGTGGTGGGGATAATCCTATGATGAAAAATATGTCTGTAATGATGCCGCTTATGATGGTATTTATTGGATTAAAAATGCCTTCAGGAGTGCAATTATATTGGTTAATATCTACAGCCTTAGCTGTTATTCAACAACGTTGGATAATAAAAAAAGGAGAATAAACTATGAATACTGTAATAGAAATAAAAGCCGCTACCAAAGAAGAAGCCATAAGAAGAGCTTTGAAGATTACTGAGGCTCTAGAAGAAAATATAGTAAAAATAGTAGAAAAGAAAAAAGGAATATCTATTCTGGGATTATCCATAAGTGGCGGTCTCTACGAAATAGAAATTGATAAAAATAAAGTTATCAAAAAAGAATCGACAGAGGTTTTGACTAATAATAAAGTAAAGGATTTGTCTGGAAAAGAAGAAGAACCTAAAGTAAGAAAAGAAATAAATAATTCGTCAAAAGAAAGCACAAAAATAGAAATAAAATCAGAAGAAGAAAAATTTAAAGAAGTAAAAACTGAAAAAAGAGATGAGATAGAAGATTTTACAGAAATAATCAAAGAAAAATCTCAAATTTTGCTTGATAAAATGAATCTAAATTTGTCTGTGACTGTCAGTAAGATATATGAAAGAACTTACATAGTAAACCTTCATGGGGAAGATAACGGAATTATCATTGGAAAAAAAGGAAAAACACTCAATAGCTTTGAATATTTTTTGAATTCTTTATTCAAAAGATGCCGAATTGAGGTAGATGTGGAAGGATTCAAAGAAAAGAGATATGATACTTTGAGGGATTTGGCAAAAAAAATGGCTGAAAAGGTTGTTAAAACCAGAAAAACCCTTAGACTTAATCCTATGCCTGCAAAAGAAAGAAAAATCATTCATGAAGTAATTAATACTTATGAAGTATTAAATACTTTCAGTGAAGGAAAGGATCCAAAGAGATATATAGTAATTAAATATAAGAAATAGGGGGCTTTTATGTTATTTGATACAATAGCTGCTATTTCTACACCAATTGGTGAAGGTGGAATTGGAATAATAAGAATTTCAGGGAGTGAATCTTTAGATATTTTGGACAAAATATTTGATGCCAAATCACAGAAAAAAGCTGCTAATTTAAGAAATTTTTCTATTAATTATGGTTATATTAATGATAATGGGAAAATATTAGATGAAGTATTGGTATCTGTAATGAAAGGAAAAAATACATACACTGGAGAAAATATAGTCGAGATAAATTGCCATGGAGGATATTATTTAATAAATAATATCCTTCAATTAATATTGGAAAAAGGTGCAAGATTGGCTGAAAAAGGTGAATTTACAAAAAGAGCTTTTTTTAGTGGCCGCCTTGATTTAACTCAAGCTGAAGCAATTTTAGATTTGATAGAAGGAAAAAATAGAAATTTGCTTTCCATATCTATGAATAATTTACGGGGGGATTTAAAAGATAAAATAAATTACCTTAAAAAATTAATATTGGATGTGGCCGCTCATATAAATGTAGTGTTAGATTATCCTGAGGAGGGAATTGAAGATCCTATTCCAGAAGAATTAGTAGAAAATTTAAAAGTTGTTTATAATAATTTAGAAAATTTAATTAATTCCTATGATAAAGGAAAAATAATAAGAAATGGAATAAAAACAGTAATAATTGGAAAACCCAATGTAGGAAAATCTAGTATACTTAATTCCCTACTAAGAGAAGATAGAGCTATTGTGACTCATATGCCAGGAACTACTAGAGATATAATAGAAGAGAGTATCAATATAAAGGGGATTAATTTATCTTTAATTGATACAGCAGGAATAAGAAATACTGACGATATTGTAGAGAATATTGGGGTAGAAAAATCAAAAAAAATATTAGAAGAAGCAGATTTAATTTTATTTGTTATTGATAGTTCAGAATTGTCAGATGAAAATGATATAAAAATCTATGATTCTTTATCTGAAGATAGACTTAATAAAACAATAGGAGTACTCAATAAAATAGATAAAAAAGAAAAAATAAATTTGCTAGAATTTAATAAGATAAAAAAATGGATAAAAATTTCAGCTTTTACTCAGGAAGGTTTGGAAAAGATGGAAGATGAGATTTATGATTTTATAATAAAAGAAAATGTTAAAGAAAAGGATGACAATCTAATAATAACTAATGTTCGTCATAAGGCTTCATTAGAAAAAACAAAGAATGCCGTAACAAATTTACTAGATACAATACATAGTGGATTTCCAATGGATTTATTGGCTGTGGACATAAAAGAAGCCTTAGATTCACTAGGGGAAGTAACTGGAGAGATTTCCAGTGAAGATTTGTTGGATCATATTTTTAGTAATTTTTGTGTGGGAAAATAAAGGCTAACTTAGTTAGTCTTTATTTTATAGTGGAGGAATAAATGGAACCTAAGTATTTTGATGTAATAGTAGTGGGAGGTGGACATGGAGGCTGTGAAGCTGCCTTGGCAGCTGGAAGATTGGGAGAAAAAGTAGGCTTATTTACATTGTATTTGGATAATATTGCTATGATGTCTTGTAATCCAGCTATTGGTGGACCAGGTAAGAGTAATCTAATAGCTGAAATGGATATTTTGGGTGGTGAAATGGCAAAATTAATAGACCACTATAACCTTCAATTGAAAAGTCTCAATGAAAGCAAAGGACCTGCTGCTAGAATAACCAGAGGCCAAAGTGACAAATTTTTATATAGAAAACAAATGAAAGAAGTATTGGAAAATCATGAGAATATATCATTGGTCCAACAATGTGTAGATGAATTAATAGTAGAAGAAGAAAATGGAAAAAAGAGAATAAAAGGAATAATAACTGATTTGGGAGTAATATACCATGCCAAGTCAGTAATATTAGCCACTGGAACTTTCTTGCAAGGTAGAATAGTAATAGGTGATATTTCTTATGAGGGAGGAAGACAAGGGGAAAATTCTGCTAAAAAATTATCTTTGAGTCTAGTGAAAAATGGAATAAAGTTGGAAAGATATCAAACTGCTACTCCTCCCAGAATAGATAGAAGATCCATTGATTTTTCTAAGTTGAAAGAATTAAAAGGGGAAAAAAATCCTAGATATTTTTCTATATTCACAGAAAAAAAAGAAGAAAATCCAATATCAACTTGGATCACTTACACTACCGATGCCACTATAGAGGTAGTACATAAAATGCTAAAATATTCTCCCATAGTAAGCGGAATAATAAACACTCATGGACCCAGACATTGTCCCTCTTTAGATAGAAAAGTATTAAATTTTCCAGATAAAAAGAATCATCAAATATTTCTAGAGTTGGAGTCTAGAGATAGTGAAGAGATTTATGTGAATGGTCTAACTACAGCTATGCCCCCATTTGTGCAAGAAAAAATGTTGCAAAGTATTATAGGATTGGAAAATTCAAAAATAATGAGATATGGATACGCAGTAGAATATGACTATGCTCCAGCATATCAACTTTATCCCACTTTGGAAAGCAAAGTCATAGAGGGATTATTTTTTGCAGGTCAAATCAATGGTACTTCTGGTTATGAGGAGGCAGCTTGCCAAGGATTCATAGCTGGAGTAAACGGAGCCAGAAAAAATAAAGGAAAGGATCCTATAATAATAGATAGAAGTGAAGGATATATAGGAGTATTAATAGATGATATTATCCATAAAAAAACTCCAGAACCATATAGAGTACTTCCTTCTAGATCAGAGTATAGATTAACCCTAAGGTTTGATAATGGATTTATGAGACTTTATGAAAAATCAAAAGAAATAGGAATATTATCTAAAGAAAAATTAGATTACTTAAAAGAAGGTATAAACATAGTGAATAGAGAGGTTGACTTTTTAAGAAGTACTATTCTTTCTTTAGACAAGGTGAAAGAACTTCTGGATTTAGTAAAATCTAAGCAACATATAGAAAAGGGAATAAAAATAGGAGATTTGTTAAAAATAAAAGAAGTTACCTATGATAGTTTAAAAAAAGTAATGGATATTAATTCCTATGAAAAATTTATTGAAAATCAAATAGAGACCATATTAAAGTACGATATTTTTATAGAAAGAGAGGAAAAACAAATAGAAAAATATAAAAAGATGGAAGAAATGAAAATTCCAAAGAATTTTGATTTTGAAAGCATATTAGGAATATCAAATATTGCCAAAAGTGGATTAGTAGATGTAAAACCAATGTCTATTGGTGAGGCATCTAGAATAAGTGGAGTGACAGGAAATGATATAGCAATATTAATAGGAAATTTAAAATAAATTTGAGGAGTATTATTTTTGATACTCTAATATTTGAAAGATTATAATAATTTTAGTATGCTAGCTGTTTAAATATAGAAATTTAATTTGTTTACCAAGGGGTATATCATGAAGATATCAGACATAATAAGCATGGTTAGGAATATAAATTACATAAAATACATATTCATTTATTTGTTACTAATAAATTTGTGGTCTTATTTTGCAATGTTTAGAGATAAAAAACGGGCCATAAAAGAGAGGGAAAGAATTCCAGAAAAAAAGTTTTTTAAATATGCAATATTAGGTGGATCCTTGGGGATATTATTTGGAATGTATCATTTTAGGCACAAAACAAAACACTGGTATTTTAAATATGGAATACCTCTTTTGCTTATTTTAAAATTAATTTTAGCAGGATATATTTATATAAAATATTAAAAGAATTATCCAAAAATTTATAAAATATTATGGGGATAAAATGAAAAAAGAAAAAATTTATGAATATAGAGGAAAAATACCTGATTTTATCAATGATAAAAACGGAAAAATAATTTATATTTGTTCTTCCAATAGAAATTTGGAAGATTATTATAATTTGTTGACTGAAATCTATGATGGTAAGGTAATTGAAATAGAAGGTTTTTTTGAAAATGAAGAAACTGACAAAGTTAATTATGAGGTATTAGAAATATTAAAACAAGAGGAAAAATACATTATTTTAGTGTCTTTGGAGGGATTTTTGAGAGATTATTATCCTAAAGGTAAGGTTGAAGAATTTAGAATAAATGAGACTAAAAATTTACTGGAACTAGAGAAAGTTTTGATAGAAAATGATTATAGAAAAAAATATCTTGTAGAAAAAAGAAGAGACTATAGTATAAGAGGGGATATTTTTGATATATTTTTTATAAATGGTGATAATCCAGTTAGAATAGAATTTTTTGATAATACTATAGATAGAATAACGTATTTTGATATAGAAAGTCAAAAAAGTGTAGAAAAATTGGACTATTTAAAAATGTATACGAACAACAATAAAGAAAATGCCATGTCTTTTTTGGAATTTATCGCTATTGATAAAGAGGACAATAAAAAAATATATTTTGAAAATATGGAAATACTCTCTTACAAAATAGAAGAAATAATATTAAGAAATCGTGATAGAGAAGATAAATTTAGAGAAAGATTTTTGAATTTATATGAGATAGCTCAAGAAATTGAGATTAGAACTTTCTCAAATGACGAACTAAATAAATATGAAAATTTGGATGAGTTAAAAAAGTTGAGTGAAATAATAGATATTAGTATTTATACTGGTGAAGAAAGAAGATATAAAGAGTTGTTAGTAGGTACTAATATAAAAATAGAAAAAAGTTTTTATTTTGAGGGATTTAAAGAAGAAATTAATCAAAAAAGAAAACTAGTCATCACAGATAGAGAATTAAAAGGAATAAAAGTAGTAACAAGAAAAAAAGAAGATAAAAAATTAAGATACAATGATGTATCTGAAATCAGAGAAAATGATTATATTATTCATAATAATTTTGGTGTTGGAATATATTTGGGAATAGAGATAATAGATGGAAGAGATTACCTTAAGATAAAATATGCACAAGAGGATAAACTATATGTCCCTATAGAAAATATAAAAAATATAGAAAAATATGTTTGTAATCCAGGAACTGTTCCAGAAATATATAATCTAGGTAGGAAAGGCTTCAGAAGAAAAAAGGAAAAATTAAAAGAAGATATAGAAGAATTTGCAAAACAAATAATTGAAATTCAAGCAAAAAGAGAAAAAGAACATGGTTATATATTTTCTCCAGATACAGTATGGCAGGAGGAGTTTGAAGAGGGATTTCCTTACAAAGAAACACCTTCTCAATTGAAGGCAATAGAAGATGTAAAAAAGGATATGGAAGCTGGAAAAATAATGGATAGGGTTATTTGTGGTGATGTAGGTTATGGAAAGACTGAAGTAGCTCTAAGAGCATCTTTTAAAGCTACTCTTGATGGAAAACAAGTGGCGATACTAGTCCCAACTACTGTTCTAGCAGAGCAGCATTATGAAAGATTTGCAGAAAGATTCAAAAATTATCCAATCAAAATAGAATCTATGAGTAGATTAAAAACCATTAAAGAACAAAATGAGATTTTGAATAAATTAACACGAGGAACAATAGATATAATTATTGGTACTCACAGAATATTGTCAGAGGACTTAAAATTTAAAGATTTGGGACTTTTGATAATAGATGAAGAACAAAAGTTTGGAGTAAAGGCCAAAGAAAAGTTAAAAAAAATAAAAAGTGAAGTTGGGGTTTTAACACTAACTGCTACTCCTATTCCAAGAACACTAAATCTATCATTACTGGGAATAAGAGATTTATCCATTATAGACACTCCACCTGAAGGAAGAAAGCCAATAGAGACTTTTTTTATAGAAAACAGCGAAAAAGAAATAAAAGATGCAATTATGAATGAGATTTCAAGAGAAGGACAAGTTTTTTATGTATATAATTCTATTAGAGGAATGGAAGGAAAATTGAAGGAATTGCAGAAATTTTTGCCAAGTTATGTAAAAATTGACTATATTCATGGAAAAATGGCACCTAGAGACATAAAGAATAGGCTAATATCCTTTGAAAAAGAAGAAATAGATATATTACTTTCTACTACCATAATAGAAAATGGTATTGATATAGAAAATGCAAATACAATGGTCATTGATGGTTTTGAAAAGTTGGGATTATCTCAAATGTATCAATTGCGTGGTAGAATAGGAAGAGGTAATAAAAAAGCTCATTGTTATTTGATAAAAAGTGAGACCAAAAGCAAAAATGCCAAAGAAAGAGAATCTACCATTAGAGAACTGAAAAGCTCCAATAATGGACTAAAACTTTCTATGGAAGATATGAGAATAAGAGGAGCAGGGGAAATATTAGGGGATAAACAACATGGTGCTCTGGAGACCTTTGGATATAATATGTATGTAAAAATGCTCAAAGAAGAGATGGAGAAAATTCGTGGAATTATTCCAATAAAAACAAGTGAAGAATTGATAATAGAATTAAAAAGTTATGGATTTATTCCAGATAAATATATTTCTAAAGATGAAAAACTCAAAATATATAAAAGAATGGTAGAAATAGCAAACGAAAGGGAACTAAATGAATTGAAAAATGAAATTTCTGATAGATTTGGAAAATTACCTAAAGAAGTATTGGAGATATTTAGATACATTTGGATAAAAATAAACGGAATAAATAATCATGTGACTAAAATAAAAGAGAAGAAAAATGGTTACTTAATTCAATTTGATGAAGAAAAATTAAGTGAATACAAAAGAGAAAAATTATTTAATATTATAGCTCAAAATGATGCAGGTTATGATAAAATAGAAGAAGGAATTATTTACAAAAAATCATTGGAGAATTTTTTTCTCAGTATAAATTAGTATAAATTAATACTAGATATGAATTAATAGCTCTAGGAGAATGACGTGAAAAAATTTGAAAAATTAGAAGATTTAATAAAAATAGTGGAGATATTGAGGGGAGAAAACGGATGTCCTTGGGATAGAAAACAAACAAGGGAAAGTTTAAAATATCCATTTTTGGAAGAAGCTTATGAGGTCTTAGAGGCCATAGATTTGGGAAAAAATCAATTAGAAGAAGAGTTAGGAGACTTACTTTTACACATTGTATTTCAAAGTGTCATTTCAAAAGAAAAAAAAGAATTTTCTATGGAAGGAGTCATAAATGAAATTTGCACAAAGCTAGTGAGAAGACATCCCCACGTATTTAAAGAGAAGACAGATATTTCCACAGAAGAAGTGGCAGCCAATTGGGAAGAAATAAAAAAGACAGAAAAAAATCATCTAGACAGAAAATCTGTCTTAGATGGAATACCAGTGGCTCTTCCAGCTCTTATGAAAGCCGAAAAAATTCAAAAAAAGGCAGCTGATGTGGGATTTGATTGGGAAAAAATAGAAGAGGTCATGGATAAAGTGGAAGAAGAGCTAAAAGAATTAAAAGAAGCAATAAATCTAGAGAAAAATGATGAAAAGAAAGAAAAGTCCAAAGAAGAATTAGGAGATCTACTATTTACACTGGTCAATTTAGGTAGATTTTTAAAAGTTGATTCTACAGATGCATTAAATAGGACAATTCAAAAATTCAATAGAAGATTTAGATATGTGGAAGATTCGTGCAATATAAAAGAAGCCACACTGGAAGAGATAGATAATCTGTGGAATGAAGCTAAAAGTAAAGAATAAATTTGGAGGAATTAATGAGATTAGATAAATTTTTAAAAGTATCTAGGATAATAAAAAGACGACCTATAGCCAAGATAGTAATAGATGGTGGAAAGGCTAAATTAAATGGAAAAGTTGCAAAGGCTGGAACCGAAGTAAAAGAGGGTCAAGTTTTGGAGTTGGAATATTATGATAAATACTTTAAATTTGAAGTGGTGGAAGTGCCAAGAGGAGATGTTCCAAAAAGTAGAGCAAAAGAGTTAATAAGTGTAATAGAAACCAAAGGAATTAAACTGAATTTTGAGAGTGAAGAGGAAATTTTTGAAAGAAAATTGGAAGAAGTGAGAGCTTTTAATAAAGATCATGTAAAAAAAATTGACAAATAGTATATTTTGTAGTATACTATCAACATGCCTAGATAGCTCAGTTGGCTAGAGCATACGGTTCATACCCGTACGGTCGATGGTTCGAATCCATTTCTAGGCACCAATCAAAGAAATTAAACCCTGTAATTGCAGGGTTTTTGGGTTGTATAATATTTGGTGTTGGTCGTAGACTAACACCAAATTTTTTTCAAAAAAAATTGAAACAAATAAATAATCGCATTATAATTTAGTTCTCACACAAAAC
>JGI994J12354_10000469_pt1 | contig 40297 bp, 34 predicted proteins | sample IntmicLarv3ML3BL_FD_12354 | JGI IMG/M metagenome (IMG submission 12354) | reverse complement strand
GGCGGGCGGCAGCGCGGACGCGGCGGCCGTACTTGCGGCGCTGCGGGAGATGTACGCGCCGGAAATGACGGACGAGGCGCTGCGCGGCATCGGCGCAACCATTGGCGCGGACGTACCGTTTTGCCTGCTGGGCGGTTGCTGCTGGGCGGAGGGCATCGGCGAACAGCTGACCCCCCTGCAAAGCCTGCCGCAGGACTATCAATTTGCAGTGGTAAAGCCAACCGTGCACATCAACACGGCAAATGCCTATGCGCAAATGGACCGGGTTGCGCTCAAACGGCCTGATACAAAGCGGGTGCTTGCCTATGCGCAGCGCAGCGATTTTGCGGCGATGTTCCCCCTCTGCGCGAACGTGTTCGAGCAGGTGATTGTGCTCCCCGGTTTGGCGGAGGCCAAAGAGGCCTGCGCCGCAGCGGGTGCGCTCCTCACGCAGATGACCGGCTCCGGTTCGGCGGTGTTTGCGCTGCACAAAGCCGATGCCGACGCGGCTCCCATCATGAATGGCCTGCGGGCGCTGGGCGGGGATTCCCTCGGGATTCTGCGGCCTGTGCCCTGCGGGATTAAAAAAATAGACTAAAGGAGGAACCAGTTATGTCCGCTATTTGGCAAACGATTTTGGCATGGGCGATGTCGCTGATCACATTCGGGGGGCTGACCGTGATGGATGCGCCCAAAGCGCCGCAAGCCCCGGTAATCCCGGCAGACGCGCTCACGCAGGAGCTCACGATCATGAGCTTCAATGTCTACTATCAGGACGCGGAGGAACGCTTGGACGCTGTGAAAGAAACCATCCTCAAGGAGCTGCCCGACAGCCTTGGCCTGCAGGAGGCCACCGGCAAGTGGAAGAGCATCCTGAGCAAGGCGCTGCAAGACAAATACGCCATGGTATGCAAAAAAGGGCGCATGTTCGGGCTGGACGAGTCGACCCCCATCCTCTATTTAAAGGATAAATATACCCTCGTGAAGCAGGGCGTGTTCTGGCTTTCGCCCAAGCCAAAGCGCACCTCCATCGGCTGGGATGCGGCGTTGCCGCGCGTGGCGGGGTATGCCGTGCTGAAGGACAAAACCACCGGCTTCACCTACCTGCATGTGAACGCCCACTTTGATCATATGGGGCCCATCGCCCGTGCAAACAGCGCGCGGATGATCGCTGATTTCATCAACGAGATGAATCTGCCAACTGTCTTTACCGCCGACGTGAACGCCTCACCCGGCACGCCGCCCGTGCAGTATCTGCAGGCAGGCGGGCTGACGGATATGCGGGACGCCGCGCCGAACGCCGATTTGGGCGGCACATTCCATGGCTTCAACGGCCTCAATGGCAATACTTCCGTGATTGACTTCGTGATGGCGAACCAATATCTGAAGGAAGCGGCGGAGTTCAAGGTGATCCGCGACGAATATGACTGGAAATACCCATCCGACCATTTTGCGGTGGCGGCAACGCTGACGCTCAACAGCGCGGGCGAATATGAAGTCCTCGCAAAATAGTTTTATATTCGTAGATAAGGAGAAGCGATGTTTACCAACAAATTAGAGCTTTCGTATTCCAACGAATTGCACAACTATGATATCTTTCCCAAGGTGGTGCGGGCTGGCAAATCTACGGAAATCACCATCCGGCCGCTGGGCTTACATGCGGCGTTTAAAGATGAGGAATATAACCTCAGCGTGCACCCGATGGACGAAGGCACGCCGTGGGATTATCCCGACCGCCCCAACGATTTCACCTATGAAGCTGTTCCGGGCGCAGATGGCTGCATCCGCTTTTCGTTTGAATTTTTTGGGGAGCAGGAATATTATATCCGCGTGAACGATGGCGCGCGCTTTCGCCTGCAGCTCAGCGTGTTTTCCGTGTTTGAGGATTTGGCGGGGCGCTACCCCTTCCGCGGGGATTTGCACATGCACACCACGCGGTCCGACGGAAGTCAGGCGCCGGCCATTGTTTCCGCGAACTACCGCAAAACGGGCTACGACTTCTTTGCCATCACCGACCACGAGCGCTATTATCCCTCGCTGGAAGCCATTGCGGCCTACCGGGAGGTGCCCATCGAGTTCACCATTGTGCCCGGCGAGGAGGTGCACCTGCCCAAGGGGTTGGATCACACAAACGACGTGCACATCGTGAACTTTGGCGGGGAATACAGCATCAACGGCCTGGTGCGGGACTTGCCGCAAATCAAGGAGCAGGGGGAAGATGCCGCAAGGCGCAGCATCATCCCGAACCCGCCCGCCGTGATGGACAAAGAAGAGCTTTGGGCGATTGTTGACGAATACGCCAAAACGCTTACTATCCCCGAAAGCGTGGAACGCTATGCCTATGCCGAGTGCTGCTGGATTTTTGAGCAGATCAAAAAGGCCGGCGGGCTGGGGATTTTCTGCCACCCGTTCTGGATTTCCGACGTGTTTCAGGTGCCGCCCTCGTTCTATGAGCATATGATGGAAACCCACCCGTTTGGGGCATATGAGGTGCTGGGCGGCGAGAGCAATTATGAGCAGAACGGCTTCCAGACCGCGGCGTATTATGAGGACCGCGCCAAAGGCCGCCGCTACCCCGTTGTGGGCAGCACGGACAGCCACGATTCCGTCAACAGCCGCAACTCGCATGTGTGCTCCACCATCGTGTTCTCGCCAAAAAATGAGCGCCGCGCGCTGATTCAGTCCGTCCAGGATTTCTATTCCGTGGCGGTGGATACCATTGACGAAATGCCGCGCTATGTGGGCGAAATGCGCTTTGTGCGCTACGCCTGCTTTTTGGAAAAGAACTTCTTCCCCCTGCACGACGAGCTTTGCTTTGAGGAAGGCCGCGCCATGAAGGACTATGTTTGCGGCGTGCCCGGCGCAAAAGAGACCCTGGAATTCCTTTCCGGGCGGATGAAACGGCAGCGGGAGAAATATTTTGCGTGGTAACTTTGCGTGGTAGGCAGTGATAAAAAATGAGCCGTCTGTAAATTTACAGGCGGCTTGATTTTTAACTTCCCCCGCCCTGTTCGGGCACCCCCTTCAACATTGAAGGGGGCCTTGTAGGTTTTGCCTCGACTTAGCGTCTGGTTGCCCAAGTTGCCCTTCAAATTCTGAAGAGACTAAAAACTTTGCTGGCGTTACAGGGCCCCCTTCGATGTCGAAGGGGGTGGCGCGAAGCGTCGGGGGAAGTTAGAGGGGCTGCGAATGCGACGGGGGATTCAAAAAAAGACGGCGAATGCGACAGATGATTCAAATAAACGCTTCCTAGTCTTGAATGGGCAAAAGACTTCTGCCCTACACCGCCTGCTCCATATCCCTCCTTAGCCGCTCAATGATCTTTTTTTCCAGCCGCGAAATATAGCTCTGCGAGATGCCAAGCAAATCCGCAACCTCCTTTTGCGTGTGCTCCCGCATGCCCTGCATGCCAAATCGCATGTGCATGATCACCCGCTCGCGCTCGCCCAGCCGGCCAACGCAGCGCAGGAGCAGGTTGCGTTCATCGTCGTTCTCGATGCCGGTGTTGACAGCATCCGCGTCCGAACCCAAAATATCAGAAAGCAACAGCTCGTTGCCGTCCCAGTCGATATTCAGCGGCTCGTCGATGGAGATATCGCCCTTGGTGGGGTTGATTTTGCGCAGGTGCATGAGAATTTCGTTTTCGATGCAGCGGGAGGCATAGGTCGCGAGCTTGATATTTTTCTCCGGGCAAAAGGTGTTCACCGCTTTAATCAGTCCAATGGTGCCAATAGAAATGAGGTCCTCCACGCCCACACCGCTGTTATCAAATTTTTTGGCGATATAAACCACAAGGCGCAGGTTGCGCGTGATGAAAACCTCCCGCACGCTTTCGTCGCCGCAGCGCAGGCGGTTCATGGCCTCGGCGTCCTCTTCTTTAGAAAGAGGATAGGGCAGCGTTTGCGGCCCGTGGATATAATAGATGTCATATGTTTTTGCAAGCCGCCGGAGCTGAAACTCCTTTACCCGCCGCCGCAGGCGCGCAATCACTGTTTCCCGTATGTTCACACCCGGAACCTCCGTTATTTATTTATCGTTCCAACATAGAAGCCTGCAATATCATCGCATAGGTGCCGTCCGAAAGAGCGTCCGTGGTCACGGCTACAATGGCGTTTGGCGTGGGCTGCGCTGTGCTTTTTGTTTTGGCGATGACCTGGTCGGTGCGGAACGCGGGCAGCAGCCCCGATTGCCCCAGCGCATGGAAGGGAACGGTGCGCAGCCGCGCCCGCCATGGGTGATCGCTCGGTAAATCCGCAAGCGATTGGCTGCCCTGAAAAAAGCCGTGCAGCTCCGGCGGCAAAAAACAGGCGAGCGCTGTGAACTCCGCAACGGTCACGGGCAGGCCGGTGAAGCCGTCGGTCAGCTGGTTGCCGCTGTCATAAAGCGCGGGGAGGGTGATGCTGCTTTCATGCATCTGGATGGTGGCCTGGCAGGCGTTTGCGCCGGGGTGCCGCCTGCGCAGGAGCACAACCGCACCGCGCAAAAGCGCATAGCATACGCAGGCGAACACCACGAGCAGCGGCAGGCTGATGCTGAAATATACCGCGCCGTTTTGATAGAACATGCCCTGCGGTTTGAGGCTCAGCCACAGCGCCAGCATGATGCCCGCAAAGACGAAGTTCACCGCAAAAAACGCCGCGAAGCACCGGGCAAAGCGCTTCCATTTGCCGAACCCGAAGGCCGCCCATACAATCAGCGCAGAGCAAAGCAGTTTAATCATCAAAAACAGCCACCAAGGTGCCGGCTCCAAAAAAATCAGCAAAGCGCTTGCCCCGCCCAAAAGCGACCCCGCCAGCAGCCGCCATCGCTTGGCCTGCAAGGCGGAAAAAAAGCTGCTCGCGGCAAGCAGAAGATAGGTGACGAAGATATTGATGGCGACCAATACGTCGATGTAAATGACCTCGGACATCCAGGCCTCCTTGCTTCTTGATCGCTGGGCTGCTTCTATTATAGGACGTGCGGCGGGGGGATTTTGTCATAACGTTGGGATGAAAATAATTTTGGCTTGTCCTTGCAAGAAACAAGAGGCAAGAGGCAAGAGACAAGAAGCAAGAGGCAAGAAGCGGGGAAATCGCTAACCTGAGTACAATTAAAACCCCCTCCATTGCATCAAATCAACGGAGGGGGAACACGAAGGTGCCCCAAATGGGGCCCAAGTAGGGCGAAAAAATTAAGTTTTTAAGTTTTATTGCCAAGTGAATTGGTAGTCCTGTTTGATGGCGCTGTCCATCTTGATTTTGATGCCAATCACGCTCACGGCCATGTTGTTGTCGTAGGAAAGCGTGAGCGAGGTGAGGCGGCCTTCTTTGTCAAACACCGCGGTGATCGCGCCGTTCCGATAGGAGCCGTCCATCTTGATGGAGCTGATATCAATGTTGCCGGGCATTTGCCAGTCTTCGTCGTCTTCATCGTCAGACTGAGAATTGTTAGAACTGCCGCCGCCAAATCCAAGCTCCATGCTGGAGCCGTAGCCGGATTTCGACAGATAATCGGTCATCATTTTTTTCCGTTCCGCGTCAGACATATCCTCGCGAACGGAACCGAAGCTGCTCATATCCATCGGCTCGTCCTTCAAGTTGATTGTAACAACCCAGCCCTCGCCCTGCACCGCACAGCTGGCGCTTTTGATATGCGACGCCTTGAGCCGGCTGACATCGGACGTGCCGTTGACGGGAAGAAAATCGTTGAGTTTTCGCGCGGGGTCGCTTGTGCCCCTGCCGTTCACAAACGTTTCCGTGATGGTTTCGTTTGCGCTGGGGTCAAAGTTTTTCATGCGCTTGGGCATCAGGGCTTTGATGACGGCGGGGATGTCCATGGCCGCGTCGCGCACGTTGTGCTTTTTGATGGTGATCCGTTCGGCGGCTTTCACTGCGCTTGCGTATTGGTTATAGAACGCCGCCACCTGCGCAATGCTGCCGCCAACGGGCGCCTCAATCGCCGCTTCCTCGATGCCGGTCGTCGTCTCCTCTGTGCTTTTGATTTCAGTTGCACGTTCTTGCGTTGTGTAATTGACTGCCTCAATTTCTTCGCCGGTGGTGGCTGCGGGCGTGTTGGCCGGCTGCGTTGTTCCGCAGGCGGAAAGCGCCAATAACATAGCGGCAAAAAGCAAACAGGCAATTCGAATTTTCACGTTCAGTTACCCCCTTCAAGCCTAAAACTTACTCATATCGCAGCGCATCGATGGGATCAAGCTTGGCGGCCTTGTTCGCCGGATACAGGCCGAACACGATGCCGATGATCATCGAGAACAGCACGCTGCCGATGGTGTTCACGGGCGAAATCACGGGCGGCACGCCGAGGAAATTGCTGGCGGCTGAGCCAATCGCAATGCCGAGAATCATGCCGATGATGCCGCCCACAACCGATACAATCACCGCCTCCGTGACAAATTGCAGCTGGATGTGATAGTTTTGCGCGCCCAGCGCCTTGCGGGTGCCAATCTCTTTTGTGCGCTCCGTGACAGAAACCAGCATGATGTTCATCACGCCGATGCCGCCCACGAGCAGCGAAATCCCCGCGATGAAGGCGATGGCGATGGAGATCGTGCCCAGCATGCTCTCCACGGTATCCAGCATGGAGGACATGTTGCTGACCGAAAGCTGCCAGTCGTCGTTGCCGGCATAAAACGCGTCGCAAAACAGCTGCAGCCGCCCGGTCAGGTCGTTCACGTCGACGCCCACCTTGCCGATCACCGTGACATTGCTGTAGTTCTTTTCCAGCACATCCTGCTTTGCTGTGGTGACGGGAATATACAGCGTGGTGGTCACATCTTTCTCGGACGCTGTGCCGCCAAAGCCCATCTGCTCATGCTGGTACACGCCGATGATGGTGTACATCTCTATGGCAGCCGCCTTGTAGATTTTTACGGTTTTCCCAAGAGGGCTCTCGCCGCCGGGGAACATGTTATTCACAAATTTATCGGACACCACGGCGGATTGGCTCTTGTTTGCCTCGTCGCTTTCGGCGATAAAACTGCCCTGCAGCATGGTGACGTTATTCGCCGTGCCGTAGTCCGCGTTCACGCCGGTGATGGCGATGTTGGCGTAAAGCTCGCCCTCCTGCGCCTTGCCCGCGCCGGAAGAAAAGCTGATGGACACGCCGTCAATTTCATCGGCGAACTCCTCTTTGATTTCCGCAATGATTTGGTCCGTAATCAGGTCGTCGGTTTCCGGCTGTTTTCCGCCGTTATCGCCGCCGCCGCCCCGGCCCATGCCGGCGAACATGTTCGTTTCGCTGCCGCGCTCCTGCACGTTGAGGGTGATGTTGTTCGTGCCGAAGGACGAAAGCTCGCCGGAAACGGAGGTGGTCATCGCGTCGCCGATGGTCATAATGCCGATGATGGACATGATGCCGATGATGATGCCGAGCATCGTGAGCAGCGCCCGCATTTTATTGGAGCGAAGCGACGTGAGGGCGAGGAGGATGTTTTCCCAAATCATGCAATTCCCCCTTCCCACGCATCTGCGGAGATGCCGACCAGCCCGGTGTCGCTGATGATCATGCCGTCGGAAATGGTGATCACGCGCTGCGTCTGCTTTGCCAGAATTTCGTTGTGGGTGATGAGGAGCACGGTCTTTTTTTCCTCCTCGTTGATGCGCAGAAAAATATCCATGACGAGGTTGCCGGTTTGGGTGTCGAGCGCACCGGTCGGTTCGTCGGCGAGGATCATCGCCGGGTCGTTCGCCAGTGCGCGGGCAATGGCAACGCGCTGCTTTTGCCCGCCGGAAAGCTCGTTTGGCATGTGGGTCATGCGGTCGCCCATTTCCACCAGCTCCAGCAGCTCTTTTGCGCGTTCGCGCCGCTCGCGCCTGCCGATGCCCTTATAGAACATGGGCATTTCCACATTGGCGAGTGCGCTGATGCGGGGAATCAGGTTGAAGGTCTGGAACACAAACCCGATTTTTTGGTTGCGGATGCGGGAAAGCTCGCTGTCCGGCTGCTCCCCAATGGCGAGGCCGTCCAGAAAATAGTCCCCCTCCGTGGGGCGGTCCAGCGCGCCGAGGATGTTCATCAGCGTGCTTTTGCCGGAGCCGGACTGCCCAACGATGGAAATAAAGGTGCCCTCTTCAATGCCAAGGCTCATCCCCTTGAGCACAGTCAGCTCATTGGGTGCGCCGATGAAATATTTTTTAACGATGTTATGCAGTTCAATTACCATCAGCGGCCCCTTCCGAACATCATGCCGGGCATGCCCTGTGAGCCCTCGGAGAGCTTGTTCTGCGGGTCGGTGAGCAGCAGCAGCCCGTCCTTCAGGCCGTCGCCGCTGATTTCCACGCTGGTGGAGGTTTTTAGCCCGAGCGTCACCTTGATTTCTTGCCGGGTTTCGGCGGGTTTGCTTCCTGCCGCGCGGGCCCTTGGCTGGCGGTTGCCGCCTGCGGGGGCGCCCGACATAGCATACACGAAGCTGCCTTTTTCGTTGGTGACAACGGCGGAAATCGGCGCCGCATAAACACCCTGCTTGGAGTCTGTCACAATATTGAGGAAAGCGTTCATGCCGATTTTGATGGCCTCGTCCGGGTCTGTGATGGTGGCACGGATTTCAAATTCCACGCTGGTGGAGCCGGCTGCGCTGACGGCTTTTGGTGAGATATGCGAAAGCACGGCATTGAGTTTTTTGCCGCCGGTGGCATCGGTGGTGACCTGAATTTCCTGCCCGATGGCAAGCGAATTGAGGTTATATTCCTTCACCTTTGCGGAAACATAGAGGTCGTCTTTGTTGTCAATCACAAAGAGCGCGCCCTGCGGCGGCGCCCCCACCGTGGCGTTCACGGCGGTGATCACGCCGCTGGCTTCGGCAATGATCTGCCCCTCTGCCAGCTGCCGCTCCAGTTTTTCGAGCGTGAGCCCCTGCAGCTCCACGGCCTTGCCCGCGTTGCCCTGCTCGGCCTTCGTCTGGCTCAGGGCGTTTTCGGCATTCTTCAGGCTGTTCTGCGCGGATTCCAGCTGCTTCTTCGCGTCGGCAAGCGCTTTTTCGGCTGTTTCCACTTTGGTTTGGTTGGCGTCCTTGGAATCGGAGGCGGCACGGCTCTTATCCTTTACCGCTTTGTCGTAGGCACGCTGCGCGTCTGTCTGGGCGTTGTTCGCGGCGTCCGCTTTGTCGGCAGCCGCCTTGATGGCATCGCTCTTCGCGCGGGTCAGGTCTGTTTTTGCGCGGTCAAGCGCCGTCTGCGCGTCAGCGGCGGCGCTCACGGCGCTGTCATATGCCTTTTGGGCGGCATCGAGCGTGGTCTGTGCGGCAGTCATGGCGGTGTCGCGCACGGCGGTGCTGGCGTAGCCCTGAAAATACGCGGTGTTAAAATCCGCCTGGGCGCGGAGATAATTGATGTTAGCGGTATCCAACGCGGTTTTCCGGCTGTCCAGCGCGGCGGTGGCGTCCGCAATCGCGTTTTTGTAGCGGTAATCGTCAAAGTTGCCCAGCGCCTTGTTATATTCATTCGTTGCGGTCACGGAATCGCTCCGCTTGCGCTCCAAGGTGATTCTGGTGTCCGTCACGGCACGGTCATAGATGGTGCTGTCAAAGGGTTTGGCGGCGTCGGTCCGGGCGGTGTTCAGGTCTTTTTCCGCGTTGGTGACCGCCATGGCCCGCTGCTCTGCGGAAATTTTTGCGGCGTTGAGGGAGTTCTGCGCGTTGGTGACGCTGTCCTTGTAGCCGGTCACGGCGCTGTTATAATTGATTTCCGCCTGCGCAACGTCGTTTTCCAGGTTGGCGGTGTCCAGCACGGCGATGACATCGCCTGCCTCCACGGAGTCTCCTTCTTCTACGAAGATTTCCTTCACCGGGTAGCTCAGCGTTGAATAAATGTTGGTGGTTTCCGCGCTTTCTACCACGCCGGAAATGTTGATTGCCTGGGTGAGGTCCGTTTTTTTCAGCGCGATGGTTTGCTGCGCGCCGGCGGCTGCCATGGCCGTGCGCCGTGCTGACGCGCCGCGAACGAACAGCACCGCAATCAACAAAAGCACGACGGCAGCGCCGCCGATGATGAAGCCAAGCTTCTTCTTACTCAATTTTTTGCCGCTTTCTTTTTTCATAGCGAAATGTTTCCTCCGAGTGTTTGATGTAACAAGAATACCACAGAGAAATTAATTTAATATAAACAAAATTCATTTAACTCGTTTATCTTCATTTAATATTTGCGTGATATCATGGGGGTACTTCGTGAGGAGGAGGATGCCCGATGTTTACGATTTTGGTTGTGGAGGACGACACCAACACCCGCAAACTCATGTGCGCGGTGCTGCGCAAAAACGGCTTTAAGGCGCTGCAGGCGGAGGACGGCGTGGAGGCTCTTGAGCTGATGGACCGGCAGCATGTGGACCTGGTGGTGCTGGATTTGATGATGCCGCGCATGGACGGCTTTGAGCTGACACGGCAGCTGCGGAGCACGTGGGAAACGCTGCCCCTCTTGATGGTGACGGCAAGGCAGGAGCCGAGGGACAAGCGCCGGGGCTTCATCGCCGGGACAGACGACTACATGACAAAGCCGGTGGACCAGCAGGAGATGATCCTGCGCATCAAGGCCTTGCTGCGGCGCGCGCACATCGCAAGCGACCGCAAGATTATCTGCGGCGACGTTGTGCTGGATTACGACACCTTCAGCGCCACCCGCAATCAGGAAGAAATCTCCCTGCCGCAAAAGGAATTCATGCTGCTGTTCAAGCTGCTTTCCTATCCCGGCGTGATTTTCACGCGCCTGCAGCTGATGGATGAAATCTGGGGCATGGACTCGGAAACCAGCGACAACACGCTGAATGTGCACATCAACCGCCTGCGCGACCGGTTCCGTGACTGGCCGGATTTTGAGATCGCCACGGTGCGGGGCGTGGGCTACCGGGCGGTGAAAAAAGTATGAAAAATAAAAAAGAAAACAAAAAAATAAAAAATAAAAACGAAAAACAAAAGCTCTCAAGCCGCCTGGGGCTCACCATTTCCCTGATCCTATTTTTGTTTGCTGTGATTGTGACGGCGATGCTCACGATCAGCACCATCTTTTTACTGCTCTACCGATCGGGTCTTCTGGAAAATTTCGTTGCGCGGGCATGGGAGACAGGCGCGCCTGCTGCTGCAAGTTTTATCAAAAGGGTTCCGTTTCTTGGCGGCCTGCTGCAAGTTTTTATGATCAGCACATTGCTGGCGCTGGCGCTTTCCTGGTTTTTTGGCAGGCTTGCGCTGAACCCGCTGCGCAAGGTGATCGACGCCACCAGGCAGATCGCCGCCGGGGATTTCAGCGTTCGTGTGGAGCTCAAAGGCGTGGGCGAGCTGCAGGATCTTTCGCGCAGCTTCAACAAAATGGCGCAGGAGCTTTCGTCGATCGAAACGCTGCGCAGCGATTTTGTGAACGACTTTTCGCATGAGTTCAAAACGCCGATTGTGTCCGTGCAGGGCTTTGCCGAGCTGTTGCAGGACGGCGGGTTATCCGAGGCGGAGCAGCACGAATACATCGGCATCATCATCGCCGAATCAAGGCGGCTGGCGGCGCTTTCCACCAATATTCTGAGCCTTTCCAAGTATGAGAACATGGAGATCGTGGCGGAAAAAACGAACCTGGCGCTCGATGAGCAGATTCGCCGGGTGATTGCCCTCACGGAGCCGAAGTGGGCGGAAAAGGGGATTTCTCTGCAGGTGGAGCTGGAAGAGGATGTCCGCTTTGAGGGCAATGAGGATTTGATCCAGCAAATCTGGCTGAACCTGCTGGACAACGCCATTAAATTTTCGCCGCCGGGCAGCGTGATTCAGATTGGCCTGACCCATGAGGGGAACCGCATCCGGTTTTCCATTTGTGACGAGGGCGCGGGCATGGATGAAGCAACACAGGCGCATATATTTGAAAAGTTCTTTCAGGGCGATGCCTCCCGTGCCGCTGCCGGCAACGGCCTTGGGCTGGCGATTGTCAAACGAATTGCGGAATTGCACAACGGCAGAGTAGACGTGTGCAGCGAGCCGGGGCAGGGCAGCACGTTTTCTGTGATTTTTTAGCACTTTTAATTATTACAAAATGTTGTAATAACATCGAAAATAAAAGAAAAATTCTCAAAAACGTCTCATTTTGTGGAAGGTCTTGACTTTTCACAACAACTTGTGCTATAATATGACTGGCTCAAACCCGGACTTTGAAGAAAGTTTCGGGTTTGGGCTATATTTTTTGCAAGGAAGAGGTAGTGTATGAAGCGTTTTCTCAGCATTTTTTTGGCAGCCGCGATGTTGTGCGCGGCGGCCCTTCCTGTGCGGGCACAGGAACCGGAACAGGCGGAGCTCAAAACAGAGGATGTCAGCGGATATCCATCGATCACGCTTGCGGGCGGCAGCCATGCGCTGTATCTGGATGAGAACGGCCCGAACCAAACAGTGGCCTATGACCCGCTGAATGTTCCCGGCATGGTGAAGGAGTATATCCCGGCCATCGTCAAGGCGATCCTCAAGCTTGATTACGACAGCGTGGTGGATAGCATCGTGGAGGCGCTGCAGCGCGTGTTCGGGGATATCGCCATGGACGAAAACGGCGAAAGCATCAAAGACGGCATCACCTGCGACCGGCAGACCTTTAGGGAAAGCAACATCCAAAGCGATCGGATTTTCTTCGGCTTTGACTGGCGGCTGGACCCCATGGAAAACGCGGAAAAGCTGCACGATTTTGTTGCGCATGTCCGTGAAAAACGCGGCGGGATCGAAAAATTCAACTTTGTGGGCACCAGCGGCAGCGGCGGCGTCATGCTGGCATATATGAAGCTCTATGGCTATGACGACATCGCCAGCCTGGTGATGAATATTTCGCTGCACAATGGGCTGGCGATGTTCGGGGCGCTTGCGACCGGCAATGTGTCGCTTGGCGCGGAGGCGCTGGGAAAAATCAAGATCGACTTTGGCGCAATGGGGCTTGACTGGCAGCTGCAGCCATGGCTGCGCCTGCTCTATGAATCCGGCCTGCTCAGCGTCCTCTCAAAAACCACCAAATCGGGCATCCGTCCGTGGCTGAGGCCCACATATGAAAGAGGCATCATCCCCATGCTCTTCATGATGCCTGGGTATTGGTCGTTCGTTCCGCAGGAGGATTACGAGGCGGCGAAGCAATATATCTTCAGAGAAGACCCGGAAAAATATGCGGGGTTGATTGAAAAACTGGACCGCTATCACTATGAGGTGGCGGAGCAGGCGGACGAGTTGCTGCTGGAGGCAAACAAGCGGTTCAAAGTCGCCGTGCGCGCGGGCTACGGCAAGCCGAGCTGGCCTCTTGGCGACGACACGGGCGTGCAGGGCGATGGCATGGTGGAGGCTTTTCGGGCGGGACTCGGCGCCTCCTGCGCACCGCTTAACGAGCCGTTCCTGTTCTGGTATAAGCAGAAGATTGACGACGGGCACGACCACATTTCCCCCGATCGGTATATCGACGCGTCCACCTGCTTGCTGCCGGAGCAAACCTGGTTCACGTACAATCTGAGCCACAAATGGGAGATCAGCTATTCCGGCTGGTATGAGTGGTGGCTGGCGGCAGAGAACGCGACGGTGTTCGGCAGCGAGGCGTATCCGCAGTTTTCCGAGATGACGGAGCCGGGCATTTTTGTGCCGCGTGAGGCCAAGCCGCAATCCAAGGCGCTCAGCCTGCTGAAAGCCGGCGGGCTGGGGATGCTCAAAATCTGGCGATGGGTGCTGCAGCTGCCGCTGTTTTGGGTGAAGTGGTGGTATCAGTCGTACGTTTAACGGCTAAATAACAAGAACCGTCCGGTGCGATTGCATCGGGCGGTTCTTATAGTTGAGAAATAGTATAAGGAGTTTCTTCGGGCCTGCGCCGTTGCGGAACAGGCCCGAATGCCGCTGCTTAGCCCAGCAGGTTCATGATTGCTTCGGCAATGCCGCCAAAGGTGTCGATGATCAGCTGGAGAAAGCCCCAGCCGCCCGCAAAGAGCTCCAGTGTGCCCGAAGCAAAGCCGAACACGTTGCTGAGAATGGAGAGAACATCAAACATGGGAGTCGTTCCTTTCTTTTGTTAGCTACAGCTAACTTGTGGGGTTATTTTTTTGCGTTAGCCAAGACTAACGCAAAAACTAGTTTATCAGATTGTAAAATATTTGTCAAGGGGTTTTTGAAAAGTTTTTGAAGTTTTTGGCTATATCTAACATTGTAGACAAGTATTCACATCAATATATTTTTTTTGGAATTCGCATAAAACGCGCGGAACCCCATTGACAAAGAGGCCTGTTTGCTGTATAATGATAAACAGATTGAACAAAGGCGTTCATCAGATGATGCTGGAGCCGGCAAGAATTGGGCGGTCCCCGATTCTTCAGCTGCCTTCGCTAAGCGTCATGTGATGAGCGCCTTTGCTTTATGATTGGAGGAACGCTGATGCAGCGGGAAGGGCAAATCAAGATACCGTCGAGGTGCGCCATATCCGGCATCATCGACAAGACCGGCGCACGCATGAGCGGTGAAGCAATCATACAATCAATTGCTTGAGATATTGGGAATCAAACACGCCGGCGAATAAAGTTTGGGGGAATAATGATGAAAAAGTTAATCAGCGGGAAGGTAAGAGACATATTTGAGGCTTCGGACAGCGAACTGGTGATTGTCACCACGGACAGAATCTCCGCCTTTGATGTCATTTTATCCAAGCCGGTCGAAGACAAGGGGAAGATCTTGAATGCGGTCTCTTTGGCATGGTTTGACTTCACGAAGGACTTGATTCCCAATCATATCCTGTCAGCCGATGTTGGCGACATGCCCGCATATTTCCAAACGCCGGCATTTGAAGGGCGCACCATTTTGGTGAAAAAGCTGAAGATACTTCCGTTCGAATGTATTGTCAGAGGATACATGTTCGGCAACATGTGGAATGCTTATTCTGAAAATCAGGAATTTTGCGGAGAGATGATCACCGGCGACTACCGGCTGGCTGAAAAACTGGATGCGCCGCTGTTCACGCCGTCAACCAAAGCGCATGTTGGGCATGACGAATATATTTCATTCCGGGATGTTGCGAATAGCATTGGCGCGGAACTGGCCAGTCAAATCAAAGACATCTCGCTCAAGCTCTACGAGTTATGTTATACGTATGCGTACAGCAAGGGCATCATCATCGCCGATACAAAATTTGAGTTCGGCCTTGACGAAAACAACAATCTTGTGCTTGCGGACGAAATATTCACGCCGGATTCCAGCCGGTTTTGGAACCTTTCTGATTATAAAATCGGGACTTCTCCCAAAAGCTATGATAAACAGTTCGTCAGAGACTGGCTGCTCGGCAATCGGGTGAACGGTGAAATGCAGTTTGACGATGTCCCCGATGACATTTTGAGCAAAACAGCGGAGATTTACCGCGAATGCTTCCGGCGGCTGTTTTTCACTTGATAGAAGAACGCAATGGAATCAGCTTTGCGGTTGCCTGCCGGCATTGCCGTGAGCCTAATATATACTGCAAATTGAACATATAGAACGGGAGGAATTTTTATGAACAGCACAACAGCAGAAGTGATTGCGTTTGTAAAAGAAAACGATATCAAATTTATCCGGTTGAATTTTTGCGACATATTCGGCCAGCAAAAAAACATCTCCATCATGGCGGATGAGCTGCGGGAGGCCTTTGAAAAGGGGGTCTCGTTTGACGCGCATGCGATTCGCGGGTTCCGTGACATCACGCAGTCAGATTTGCTGCTTTTCCCTGATCCCGCAACACTTTCTGTCTTGCCATGGCGGCCGGGCCCCGGCAGAGTCGCGCGTTTTTATTGCGACTTGAAGAACCCTGACGGCTCCGCCCTTGCGCATGATGGCCGCGTTTTGCTGAAAAAAGTCACCCGGCGGGCCGAAGAGATGGGGTACATCTGTAAAGTTGGCGCGGAATGTGAATTTTATCTTTTCAAAACCGACGAAAACGGCAATCCCACCGGCACAACCTATGACAACGGCGGCTATTTGGACATCGCGCCCCTTGACCGCTGCGAGGATATTCGCCGCGAGATGTGCCTGACCATTGAGGAGATGGGGATCAAACCGGAGGCCTCACATCACGAGCAAGGGCCGGGACAAAATGAGATTGATTTCAAATTTTCTGACGCGTTAGCCTGTGCCGACAACCTGCAAAGCTTTCAATCAGCCGTCAAATCGATTGCCGCCCGGAACGGATTGTTTGCGTCTTTTATGCCAAAACCCATACCGGACGCACCCGGAAACGGCATGCATGTCAACCTCTCGCTTGCGCAGAACGGACGCAATATTTTCAAAAACGTTGCGGAGGGGCATTCGGATGTAGCGGAAAGCTTTATTGCGGGAATCCTTGCGAGAACACCCGAAATGACCGCTTTTTTGAATTCGACCGCAAACTCATATGAGCGGCTCGGACGGTTTGAAGCACCAAAATATGTATCCTGGTCGCACCAAAACCGGTCGCAATTGATCAGAATCCCCGCTGCAATCGGCGAAAAAGTCCGGATGGAGCTGCGCTCGCCCGATTCTTCGCTGAACCCATATCTGGCATTTGCGTTGATTATTTCTGCCGGGCTTGATGGGATAGAACAAGAAACATTGCTGCCGCAAAGCCTTGACGTTGACTTGTTCACCGCGGATGAGAGCGTGACAAAAACGCTCACGGCGTTGCCGGAGAACCTGGAGCAGGCAATCCTGCTTGCGGAAAACAGTGATTTTGTAAAAGGCGTGATCGGCGAGGAGTTGCGCACAAAATATCTTGCGGTTAAAAAAGCGGAAGCTGCAGATTTTGCCGCCGCTGATGACAAAGAAACGTTTTACAGGGAGCGCTATTTTGAGGTTCTTTAAGTAACCGCTGATTGATTGCGCAACGCCTGTAGGGGACGCTGTCCTCAGCGTCCCGCAACTTTAAATAACCAGCGTCCCACAACTTAAAATAACCAGCGTCCCACAACTTAAAATAACCAGCGTCCCGCAACTTAAAATAACCAGCGTCCCATAACTTAAAATAACCAGCGTCCCGCAAACGCATTACCATGCGTTTTTTCTGCGGGCGGCTGGGGACAGCCGCCCCTACAAGGAGTTCCTACAGCCCGAATAAAATTGAAGAGATGGAGGTGATTTGATGGAAAGCGCGTTGATTGTTTCGCGCTCGGAAAAAGGCATGGAACTATTTGTTGAGCTGCTGCACGCAGCCGAGTTCCATCAAATTGCCTCTTTAACTTCATGCAGCGAAGCAAGACGGCTTTTGCTGGAGCGGGATTTTGATTTGGTCGTCATCAGCGCGCCGCTAAGAGATGAAACCGGCGAAAATCTTTCGCGCCATATCGCATCCAAGGGCGCGTCACAGGTGATGCTGCTTGTGAAAAGTGAATTTTGTGACGCGGTATCCGCCGCTTGCGAGGATGACGGTGTTTTGGTCATTGCCAAACCTGTAAACAAAAGCGTGTTCTGGTCGGCGCTCAAACTGGCGCGGGCCGCGCAAAACAGATTAACGCGCGTCCAGGACGAAAACGCGCGGTTAAAGCAAAAGATTGAAGATATCCGCATTGTGGACCGGGCAAAATGTATTTTGATTTCCTATATGAATATGAGCGAGCAGGAAGCGCACCGGTATATCGAAAAACAGGCCATGGATATGCGCTCCACCAAACGAGCCGTTGCGGAAGGGATATTGAAAACATATGAGAATTGAGGATAAGCTGCGTGAAGAATGCGCCGTTTTCGGCGTTAGTTTAACCACGGACGAAGCCGTTGGCATCACCTATAACGGCCTGCTTTCGTTGCAGCACCGCGGGCAGGAAGGCGCCGGCATGGCGGTTGTAAAAGACAACGGCATCCTGTGCCACAGAAATATCGGGCTTGTCAGCGAAGTGTTTTCGGGAACGAAGCTTTCGGCGCTTCCCAAGGGCGCTGTTGCCGTTGGACACACCCGGTATTCCACCACCGGCGGCAATAAAAAAGAAAACGTGGGGCCGTTCTTAACAGAATACCTGACCGGACGGCTGGCAACCGCCCACAACGGAAACGTAACAAATGCCAAAGAACTGCGCAATCGGTTGGCCGGCTATGGGCTCCGCTTCAAGGCGTCCAGCGACAGCGAAGTCGCCGCAGCCCTCATCGCCTACCATGTGACCAAAGAGCAAAGTACGGTCAACGGCATCAAAAAAGCCGCAGCACAATTGCGGGGCGCGTTTTCCCTGATCATCGCCAGCGGAAAAAACAAGCTGATTGCTGTGCGCGACGGAAACGGATTCCGCCCTTTGTGCATCGGGAAAAATGAGAGCGGTTACGCCGTGTCGTCAGAAAGCTGCGCGCTGGACACATGCGGGTTCGAATTTGTGAGAGACGTGATGCCGGGCGAAATTGTCGTGATCGAAAATGGAGTTATCACGCGTGAAGGCGTTGCGCTGCATCAAAAAGAAGCCGGAAAAGGGCTTTGCATTTTCGAATATGTATATTTTGCGCGGCCCGATTCGGTGATCGACGGGCTTTCCGTCTATGACGCGCGATACAACATGGGCTGTGTGCTTGCCGAGGAATATCCGGTGGACGCCGATGTTGTTTGCGGCGTACCCGATTCCGGACTGGACGCGGCATACGGCTACAGCGCCCAAAGCGGGATTCCGTTGGTATCCGGCTTTGTCAAAAACAGGTACATCGGGCGCAGTTTTATCTATCCCACACAAAGCCAGCGGGATAGCGCCGTCAGGCTCAAGCTCAATCCTCTTGCGGCGAGCGTTGCGGGGAAACGAATTGTGCTGGTGGACGATTCCATCGTGCGCGGCACAACAAGCGAAAAAATAGTGAAAATCCTGAAACACGCGGGCGCCAAAGAGGTTCACATGAGGATCTCCTCCCCCCCGTTTCAGCATACCTGCCACTACGGAACGGACATCGACAGCGAAGCGAATCTGATTGCAAATCAAATGAATTTGGATGAAATCTGCCAAAAAATCGGAGCCGACAGCTTGGGATTCATCAGCATAGACGGATTGAAAAACGCGTGCGGCAGCTGTGCGTTGCCGTTTTGCACCGCTTGTTTCACCGGGAACGGCGCGTTTGAGCGCGAATGCAAGAATATTTTTGAATGAGAGGGAACACCGATGACAACCACAGCATATCTGATACTGGAAGACGGCACGGTTTTTGAAGGCGAATCGTTTGGGCGCGCAGGCGAAGTCACGGGGGAAGTCGTCTTCACCACCGGCATGACCGGCTATTTGGAAACGCTGACGGATCCGAGCTATTACGGTCAAATCATCCTCCAAACCTTTCCTCTCATCGGAAATTACGGCGTGATCCCGTCCGATTTTGAAAGTGCAGCCATCGGTGCCAGCGCCTATATTGTAAAACGGCCGTGTCAAGAACCCTCCAATTTCCGCAGCGAGGGCAATCTTGGCGCTTTTTTGAAGGCGCGCGGAATTGTCGGGCTTTGCGGTATCGACACGCGGGCGCTGACGAAACGCATCCGCGAGAACGGCGTGATGAACGGCAAAATAACAGCATCTCCTCCAACTGCTATTGATCTTGCTGAAGCAAAAGCATATTGCATCAAAAACGCGGTTGCTTCCGTTTCGTCGTGTACTGTGATAAAAAGCGGCGAGGGAGCACGCCGCGTCGCTCTTCTTGATTTCGGCGCGAAACGCGGCATTGCGGAGGCGCTGCGGACACGGGGCTGTGAGGTGTGGACATTCCCGCACGATACGGCTGCCGAAAAGATATTGAAAACCAAGCCGGACGGCATCATGCTCAGCAACGGCCCCGGCGACCCGGCAGCGCCGGAAAACGCCGGCATCATAGAAACCATCCGCAAGCTTGGCAAAAGCAATCTTCCCATATTCGGCATTTGCCTCGGGCATCAGCTGTTGGCGCTGGCAAACGGATACAAAACAGAAAAGCTCAAATTCGGCCATCGCGGCGCCAATCAGCCGGTGAAGGAATTGGCAACAGGGCTCGTGTACATCACCAGCCAAAACCACGGATACGCGGTGGTCACCCGCGCGGATGACAACAGCTCATTTGTGAACGTGAATGACGGAACCTGTGAAGGGCTGGATTACGGCGTCTCCTTTTCGGTGCAGTTTCACCCGGAAGCCAGAGGCGGACCGCTCGACACAAGCTTCCTGTTTGACCGGTTGATAGAAAGGATGGATACAAATGCCGCTCGATCAAAGAATTAAGAAGGTTCTGGTGATTGGCTCCGGCCCGATCGTGATTGGTCAGGCTGCGGAATTCGATTACGCCGGTACGCAGGCCTGCCGCGTCCTCCGTGAGGACGGGATCGAAATCGTTCTGGTCAACTCCAATCCCGCCACCATCATGACCGATAAAAACATAGCGGACAAAATTTATATCGAACCGCTGACACTGACGACGGTCAAGCGCATCATCGAAAAAGAACGTCCGGACAGCATTCTTTCCGGCCTTGGCGGGCAAACAGGGCTGACGCTTTGCATGCAGCTTGCCAAAGACGGATATCTTGACAAAATGAACGTGCGCCTGCTCGGCTCCTCCCCCGAGACCATTGACAAGGCAGAGGATAGGCGGATATTCAAGGAAACCATGCAGGGAATCCATCAGCCGGTTATTCCGTCGGTCATTGCCGAAGATGTGGAAACCGCGCTCCAGTTTGCGGCGGAAATCGGCTATCCGGTCATTGTCCGGCCCGCGTTCACGTTGGGCGGCAGCGGCGGCGGTATCACCGAAAACGCGGAGCAGCTTGCAGAAATTGCCGCAAACGGTCTTTCATTGTCCCCGATTCATCAGATCCTCGTGGAGCGCTCTGTTGCCGGCTGGAAGGAAATTGAGTTTGAGGTGATGCGCGACCGTGACGGCAACGCAATCACGGTCTGTTCGATGGAAAACTTTGACCCGGTCGGGGTGCATACAGGCGACAGCATTGTAATTGCGCCCGCCGTGACGCTTGCCGACCGGGAATATCAAATGCTGCGCACCGCGGCGCTGGATATTATCCGGGCGCTGCGCGTGGAGGGCGGCTGCAATTGCCAGTTTGCGCTCCATCCCCATAGCTTTGAATATGCCGTCATCGAGGTCAATCCGCGTGTTTCGCGCTCTTCGGCGCTGGCAAGCAAAGCGACGGGATACCCGATCGCAAAGGTGGCGGCCAAGATTGCGATTGGATATACGCTCGGTGAGATCACAAACGCTGTCACAGGCACTACCTTTGCGGCGTTTGAGCCGGTGCTTGATTACGTTGCGGTCAAGCTCCCAAAATGGCCGTTTGATAAATTTGTGTATGCGCAAAAAACATTGGGCACACAGATGAAAGCGACCGGAGAGGTTATGGCGATTGCCGATTCCTTTGAAGAAGCGCTGCTGAAAGCGGTGCGCGGTGCCGAAATTGGGCTGAATACCCTTGACCTGCCGCAGCTTGCGGAAAAATCCGACGATGAAATCAAAGCGCTGCTCAAAACCGTTACCGACGAGCGTCTGTTTGTGCTTTACGAGGCAATCAAGCGCGGCGTCAGCGTGGATGAACTGCACCTGACCACGAAGGTTGACCGTTGGTTTTTATACGCGCTCTTGCACATTGCCAATGACAACACGCCGGCAAAACCGCTTGTATATAAGATGGTGGACACCTGCGGCGGTGAGTTCGAAGCGAAAACCCCCTATTTCTACTCCATACAAAACGGCACAGAAAACGAAGCGCTGCCGTTCGCCCAAAAAAGCAAGCAGGAAAAATTTGTTGTGCTGGGCAGCGGGCCAATCAGAATCGGCCAGGGCATTGAGTTTGACTATGCCTGTGTGCACTGCGTATGGACGCTCAAACGCATGGGCTATGAAGTTATTGTGATCAACAACAACCCGGAAACCGTATCGACCGATTTTGATACCGCCGACCGGCTGTATTTTGAGCCATTGTGTATTGACGATGTTATGAGCGTGATTGAGATTGAACAGCCGATTGGGGTGATTGTCGCCTTTGGCGGCGGCACGGCGATCAAGCTGACACAAAAATTATGTGAGCGCGGCGTCAGCATCATCGGCACCTCGGCAGACAGCATTGACATTTGTGAGGACAGGGAGCGGTTTGACGCATTGCTGGAGACGCTGCAAATAAAACGGCCGAAAGGGTTTGGCGTCATGACCGAAGCAGAGGCGGTCAACGCGGCCGAAACACTGGGCTATCCCGTGCTCATGCGCCCGTCCTATGTGCTGGGCGGACAAAATATGATCATCGCCTTCTCGCGGGAGGACATCAAAGAATATATGGAAATCATTCTGCGCAAAAAGCAGGAAAGCCCTGTGCTGATTGACAAATATCTCAGCGGACGGGAGATTGAGGTGGACGCCATCTGCGACGGCACGGATGTGCTTGTGCCGGGCATCATGGAGCATATTGAGCGCACGGGCATCCATTCGGGCGACAGCATCGCCGTATATCCCGCCTTGAACATCGATGATACCCTGGCCGAACGGATTTTTGAAGTGACCGAAACGCTTTGCATGGCGTTGGAGGTCAAGGGGCTTGTCAATATTCAATATGTGCTGTATGAAAACGAAATTTATGTGATTGAGGTCAACCCGCGGGCGTCGCGCACCGTTCCCTATATCAGCAAAGTGACAGGCGTGCCCATGTGCGAGCTTGCCACACGCGTCAGCACCGGTCAAACCTTATCTCAGCTGGGGTATCCCGCAGGCATCGCAAAAATTCCGCCTTATTTTGCGGTGAAGGTGCCTGTTTTTTCGTTTGAAAAACTGACCGGCGTGGACACGCACCTGGGCCCTGAAATGAAATCAACCGGCGAAGTATTGGGGATTGGGAAAAACCCAAGCGAAGCGTTGTATAAAGGGCTGTTGGCGGCGGGTTATGAAATGAAAAAACGCGGCGGGGTGCTGATTACTGTGCGTGACAGTGACAAGCCGGAAATCGCGGAGGTTGCGAAAAAGCTCACCCGGTGCGGATTTTCACTCTATGCAACGCATGGCACGGCCGGATTTTTAAAAGAAAAAGGGTTCTCGGTGAAAACGGTTGAAAAAATTCACGAATGCACAGATAACAATACCGCGACGCTGCTGGAAAGCGGAACGATCAGCTATATTATTTCCACCTCCGAAAAGGGCAGAAACCCCTCGTTTGACGATGTGAAAATCAGAAGAAAGGCCTGCTCTCTCGGCGTACCCTGTCTAAGTTCGATTGATACCGCAAACGCGTTGGCGGATAGCTTGCTCTCGGGATACAGCGAAATCAACACGGAGCTTGTTGACGTAAATGATTTGCGAAGTGTGCGCATTCAACTGCCGTTCACCAAAATGCACGGCTGCGGAAATGACTATATTTACTTCAACTGTTTTGATATGGTGATCAATTCTCCGGAATCGCTGTCTGTGCTGCTTTCTGACCGTCACACCGGCGTGGGCGGCGACGGCGTGGTGCTCATCCTGCGTTCCGATGCTGCCGACGCGAGAATGCGGATGTTCAATCTTGACGGCAGCGAGGGCAGCATGTGCGGCAACGCCATACGGTGCGTCGCGAAATATCTTTACGACAACGGGATGGTTACAAAAACGCAGATGCACATTGAAACCAAAAGCGGCATCCGCGCGCTTTGCCTCCACACAAAAAATGGAACCGTATCGTCAGTCCAAGTGGACATGGGACATGCCGAACTGCACCCGGCACAAATTCCTGTCAACCTGCCGGGCGAGAATGTGATTGCAAGACCGGTCATCATCGGCGGAACGGAATACGCCATCACCTGCGTTTCTATGGGGAATCCGCACGCCGTCGTTTTCTGTGACAATATTGACGGCCTTGATATATCTGTTATTGGCCCGTTGTTTGAAAACGACCCGCTGTTTCCGGATAGAATCAACGTTGAATTCATCGAACTTGCGGACAAAACACGCCTTAAAATGCGCGTGTGGGAACGCGGCAGCGGCGAAACAAGAGCCTGCGGCACCGGCGCGTGTGCTGCGGCTGCAGCCGCCGTGCTGAACGGATATTGTGACAAGAACGCGGATATCACAGTGCAGCTTCCCGGCGGCGATTTGACCGTCCGATATACAGATGACACCGTGTATATGACGGGAGAATGCAAAAAGGTGTTTGACGGGACGGTGGAACTATGAATGAGCTTGTATTGGTTCTTGATTTTGGCGGCCAGTATAAAGAATTGATTGCCGGCATGGCAAGAGAATTGTCTGTGTATTCGGAAATCAAGCAGGGCGGCATCAAAGCCGGTGAAGTCAAACGATTGCACCCCATCGGCATCATTCTCACCGGCGGGCCAAACAGTGTTTATCTGCCCGGTTCGCCCGGCTGCGACCCGGAACTATTCAAGCTGGGCATTCCCATTTTGGGCATTTGCTATGGCATGCAGCTGATGTGCCATGCGCTGGGCGGGCAGGTTTCCTCCGGCGAAACAGGTGAATACGGACAGGTGCAGGTGGTGCCAGGCAACGCAAGGCTGCTCCCGCAGGAACCCTTTTTGGCCTTAATGAGCCACAAAGATTCCGTGAAAATCCTTCCGAAGGGATTTGCCGCAACAGCGTCAACAAGCGCTTGCATCGCGGCTTGTGAAGACAACGCAAGAAACTTCTACGGCGTGCAATTTCACCCGGAAACCAAGCATACCGACGGCGGACGTGAAATCATGCAACGCTTTTTATATGATATCTGCGGCGCGGCGGGCGATTATCAGCTCGAGGATTACATCGACACACAGGTCAGAGAAATCCGCCGAACGGTCGGCGGTAACAACGTGCTGCTCGCCCTTTCCGGCGGTGTGGATTCCTCCGTGTGCGCGAGCTTGCTTTCCAGGGCAATCCCCGGCCAACTGGTCTGCATTTTTGTGGATCACGGGTTCATGCGGCTGAACGAAGGCGATGAAATTGAGCGTGTGTTTTCAAAAAGAAAGCTGCGGTTAATCCGTGTGAATGCCCAAAAACGATTTTTACATCAGCTAAAGGATGTATCCGAACCCGAAAAAAAACGCAAAATCATCGGGGAAGAGTTCATTCGTGTGTTTGAAGAAGAGTCCGCCAAGCTGGGGAATATTCCATTCCTGGCGCAGGGAACCATTTATCCTGATGTTGTTGAATCTGGCGGGACGCACGGTGCCACCATCAAAAGCCATCACAACGTGGGCGGGCTGCCCAAAACGCTTCGCTTCACAAAGGTGATCGAGCCGTTGGCGGGGCTGTTCAAAGATGAGGTGCGCATGCTCGGCAAAAAGCTGGGGCTGCCGGCATCGCTTGTGAAGCGCCAGCCATTCCCCGGCCCGGGGCTTGCGATTCGCATCATGGGCACGGTGACGGAAGAAAAGCTTGGCGTTTTACGGGAGGCCGACGCGATTCTCCGCGAGGAGCTGGGGGCGATGAAACGCCGGCCGAATCAATATTTTGCTGTGTTAACGGACACAAAATCCGTGGGCGTGAAAGGTGACGACAGGACATATGATTACGTGCTTGCGATTCGAGCGGTCACAACAGACGATTTTATGACGGCTGAATATACCGCCTTGCCCCATAAAATTTTGCGGCGGATATCGTCAAGAATCACGAGCGAACTGCCGGCGGTCAGCCGTGTTGTTTATGATATCACATCAAAACCGCCGGCAACAGTGGAATGGGAGTGAACATGATGACAAAATTTATTTTCGTAACAGGCGGTGTGGTATCCGGCCTCGGAAAAGGGATCACAGCCGCGTCACTGGGCAGGCTCCTGAAGCAACGGGGGCTCAAAATTGCGGCGCAAAAGCTTGACCCGTATATGAATGTCGACCCGGGAACGATGAGCCCGTTCCAGCACGACGAGGTGTTTGTGACCGACGACGGCGCCGAAACAGACCTTGATTTGGGGCATTACGAGCGCTTTATCGATGAGAATTTGACAAAGCTCAGCAATCTGACCGCGGGGCAAGTGTATCGCAGCGTGCTTGACCGTGAACGCGCGGGCGGTTATCTGGGCGGAACGGTGCAGGTGATTCCGCATGTCACAGAGGAAATCAAACGCTTTATTTACGCAAGCGCGAAAAACAGCCGCGCCGATGTGTTAATTACGGAAATCGGCGGCACGACCGGAGACATCGAAAGCCAGCCGTTTTTGGAGGCCATACGGCAGATTTCGCTTGAAAAGGGCCCAAGGAATTGTCTGTTCATTCATGTGACGCTGGTGCCTTATCTGAAATGCTCCGGCGAACACAAATCAAAGCCGACGCAGCATTCGGTCAAGGAGCTTCGCGCCATGGGGATCGCGCCCAACATCATCATCGCCCGCGCCGACGAGCCGCTGAGCAACGGCATTGCCGAAAAAATATCCCTGTTTTGCAATGTAAAAACAGACTGCGTTATCGAAAACATTACTGTTTCCTCTCTGTATGAGGCGCCGTTGATGCTGCATAAAAACGGGTTGGATGCCGTTGTTTGCCGCGAGCTAAAATTGAAGGTTCCCGAACCGGATTTGACCGACTGGCAACTGATGGTGCAAAAAATTAAATCAAGAGAAAAAAGCGCTGCCATCGCAATTGTCGGCAAATATGTGCAGCTGCACGACGCCTATCTGTCGATCATTGAAAGCTTGAACCACGCGGGCGCTGCGGTTTCCGCCAACGCGAAGATTCATTGGATAGACAGCGGCGATATCAATGACGCGAACGTTCAAGAAATGCTGCGCGGCATTGACGGAATGATCATTCCGGGCGGATTTGGCGACAGAGGAATCGAAGGAAAAATAACCGCCTGCCGGTATGCGCGCGAGCATGACATCCCGTTTTTGGGCATTTGCCTCGGCATGCAGATTGCCGTGATTGAGTTTGCACGCCATGTGTGCGGCATTGCGGGTGCGCAATCGGGCGAATTTGACGAAGCGGCGGCGCACCGCGTGATTGATATCATGCCCGGCCAAATTGGGATGGTGGGCAGCGGCGGCACGATGCGGCTCGGCGCGTATCCCTGCAAAACCGCAAACGGCAGCGTGCTCAGGCGGCTCTATGGAGCGGATGAAATCAGCGAACGGCACCGCCACAGATTCGAGTTCAACAATGATTACCGAAAACAACTCACCGGCGAGGGGCTTGTCATCTGCGGTGCGTCGCCGGATAACAATCTTGTGGAAGCGATTGAACTGCCCGGCCAACGCTTTTTTGTCGGCGTGCAGTTCCATCCGGAATTCAAAAGCCGGCCCAATCGGCCGCACCCCCTGTTTTTGGGGCTTGTTCAGGCGGCAATCAATGGAAGGGGCAGCATATGAGGAGAGATTATAGGCTGGAAACAGCACGAAGAGTGAAATTTATCAGCGATGTCTTAGACGCTGCTTGCGTGAACGGAATTGTGTATGGAAACAGCGGCGGCAAGGACAGCGCCCTGGTCGGGATTTTGTGCAAACTGGCGTGCGGCGACACCGTCGGACTGATGATGCCGTGCGGCTCAAAACAGAATTACGAAACAGACAAGACCGACGCGGAAGCCATTGCGGCACAATTTGATATTGCTGCGCGCGTTGTGGATTTGTCGGATGTCAAAACAGCGCTCGCAAACGCCGCCGGCAAAGCGGCGCAGCTCACCGATTCCGCAGCGGCCAACATAGCGCCCAGGCTGCGCATGGCCGCCCTATATGCTGTGGCCACGAGCGAACACCGGCTGGTGGCCGGCACCGGAAACCGGAGCGAAGGATATCTGGGGTATTTCACAAAATGGGGCGACGGGGCGTATGATTTCAACCCGATTGCGGACCTCACGGTGACGGAAATATATGAGTTTCTCCGCTTTCTTGGCGCGCCGGATTCTGTGATCAGCAAAGCGCCCTCCGCCGGCTTGTTTGATGGGCAGACCGATGTAGGCGAACTGGGGATTGCATACAAAAGCGTGGATGAATTTTTGCTGGGCGGCAACGCGGACGAACAAACAAAGGCGGTTATGGAACGGCTCCATCAAGCGAGTGAGCATAAGAGAAGCCTGCCTATTACATATGAAAATTTTTAAGGAGACAAAGCATATGAATAGTAACGAAAATTATTTGAACTTAAAAGACAGTTATCTGTTTTCTGTGATTTCCCAAAAGGTAGCAGCATATGCGGACGCAAACCCCGATCAAAATATCATCCGCCTGGGCATTGGCGATGTGACGAGACCGCTTGTGCCCACTGTAACAAACGCGCTGCAAAAAGCAGTTGCGGAGATGGGAAACGCAGCGACCTTCCGGGGGTATGGGGAGGAACAGGGATATTCCTTTTTGCGCCAGGCAATCGGCGGCTATTATGCGGGCAAGGGCGTGTCATTGGGGGAAGATGAGATTTTCATCAGCGACGGTGCAAAAAGCGATCTTGGAAATATACTTGACATTTTTTCGGCTGAAAATACGGTATTGATCCCGGACCCGGTCTATCCGGTCTATGTGGACACCAATATCATGGCGGGGCGCAATATCATATACATGAACGGAAATGAAGAAAACAACTTTTTGCCGATGCCCGATCCATGTGTAAAGGCGGATATCATCTATCTTTGTTCGCCCAACAACCCGACGGGTTCCGTTTATGCCAGAGAACAGCTCAAACTATGGGTTGATTATGCAATCGGCCAACAGGCCGTTATACTCTTTGACAGCGCATATGAGATATTTGTGAGCGGCGCAGAACTGCCGACAAGCATTTATCAGATTGACGGTGCCCAAACATGCGCCATTGAATTTTGCTCGCTTTCAAAAACAGCGGGTTTTAGCGGGACAAGGTGTGGGTATACGATTGTTCCGCGTGCGCTGGTTCGCGGCGGAACCTCGCTCAACAAGCTCTGGTTAAGACGCCAAACCACCAAATTCAACGGCGTGCCTTATATCATACAGCGGGGCGCCGCGGCGGTGTTCACCGAAGAGGGAATGGCCCAAATCAAACGGGACGTTTCTTATTATCTTGAGAATGCCGGCATCATTGCCGATACACTGGCCGAATGCGGCATTTGGTTCACCGGCGGGCAGCATTCGCCGTATCTCTGGCTGAAATGCCCGAATGGTTTGTCGTCGTGGGAGTTTTTTGATTATCTGCTGGAAGAAATGAATATCGTTGGCACGCCCGGCACAGGGTTTGGCAAAAACGGCGATGGATTTTTCCGGTTAACCGCGTTCGGAGACAAAGAACATGTAATCGAGGCCATGCGGCGCATGAAAAAAATGTTCAAAAAAACTTGACAAAAAGATGATTTTGTGCTAATATAATAACAGCGAACAAAGGTGTTTGCCAATGGCTGATTTTATGTCAGTTCATTGGTGGGCGCCTTTTTTCATTTTATTCAAAAGGGAGTGTTGCAATTGTCTTACGCCAACCGAGTGCTCAAACAGGCAATCAAAAAAAATCCGAACGAACCGGAATTCCACCAAGCGCTGATGGAAATACTGCCAACCCTTCAGCCGTTTCTGGATGAACATCCTGAATATGAACAGGCAGGGGTTCTGGAACGGCTGGTGGAACCGGAGCGCCAAATTATGTTCCGGGTGCCATGGATTGACGACGCGGGAACGCTGCAAGTCAACCGTGGGTATCGCGTGCAATTCAATAGTGCGATTGGTCCCTATAAGGGCGGGCTGCGCTTTCATCCAAGCGTGTGCCTGAGTGTCGTCAAATTTTTGGGCTTTGAGCAGATTTTTAAAAATTCACTCACCGGTCTGCCGATTGGCGGCGGCAAAGGCGGCTCGGACTTTGATCCCAAGGGCAAATCAAACCGCGAGATTATGGCATTCTGCCAAAGCTTTATCAGCGAGCTGTTTCGCCATGTGGGCGCGGATCAGGATATTCCGGCGGGCGACATCGGTGTCGGCGGGCGTGAAATTGGGTATATGTATGGCCAGTACAAGCGCTTAACCGGCCGGTACGATGGCGTTTTAACCGGCAAAGGGCTGACATACGGCGGCTCTTTGGTGCGTACGGAAGCCACGGGTTACGGCTTGGTATATATGATGGAAAACATGCTGAATGCCCAAAAAACCACGTTCGATAACAAAATAACAGTAGTTTCGGGCAGCGGCAACGTGGCGATATACGCGGCGGAAAAAGCGGCACAGCTTGGCGCAACGGTTGTGACCATGAGCGATTCCAACGGCTATGTGCATGACCCGGACGGGATTGACCTTGACGCCGTGAAGCTGATCAAAGAACAGCAGCGGGACCGTATCAAGGAATACCTGCGGCACCGGCCGAATGCCCGGTATGTTGAAAATGGGCTTGTCTGGTCTGTGCCGTGCGATATCGCGCTCCCCTGCGCGACGCAAAATGAGCTGACCGAGGAAGGCGCAGCACTGCTGATTCAAAACGGCTGCATTGCCGTGGCGGAAGGCTCGAACATGTCCACATCATTGGAGGCAACCCAGCTGCTGCAGGATAACGGCGTTGTGTTTGCGCCCGGCAAAGCTGCAAACGCCGGCGGGGTGGCTGTCTCGGCATTGGAAATGTCGCAAAACAGCATGCGGATCGCGTGGTCGTTTGAAGAGACCGATTGCAAGCTGAGAATGATCATGCACGAAATATACACCAGCAGCTATGAGGCATCTGAGAAATACGGAATGAAAGGCAATCTTGCTGCAGGAGCAAATATTGCGGGCTTCCAACGGATTGCGGACGCAATGCTGCAACAAGGCGTCGTTTAATCCGCTCTTGGGTTAATTTTCATTGATTTAAAGGAGAAAAAAATTATGCAAGCAGCAAACAGTGCAGCAGTTTCGTTCGGGAAACCCATCACGTCACCCATATTGATTCCTGTGGACCACAAGTCAACGCCGTCTTGTATCAGCGAGCCGTTCATGGTGAATGGCACATGCTGCAAGGTGACAGCCATATCGTTCGGCACGCCGCATGGGGTCGTGATTGTGGATGATGTTGACGATATCGATGTGTCTGCCATTGGCTCTGCGTTGGGAACACATGCGCTTTTTCCGAAGGGCGCAAGCATTGTATTTGTCCAGATAACGGGCAAAGATAGCCTGAAGGCGCGGCTGTGGCAAAGAGGTCAGGGCGAAACACCCTATTCATCCGAAGCGGTTTGCGCCGTGGCAACGGTTGCCATGATGCTTCAAAAAATCATGGGGTACACAGCAACTGTATCAATGGGCGAAAACACGTTCCTAGTGGAGTGGGACAGGGTCGGCGAAGTGATGCTGACCGAACTTGAGGGTTAGGATAAGTCAATACGCAAAAAAAGCCAAACAATTTTGGAAAAATCTGCAAATTTTAGCGAGTATCAAAACAATCAACCAGCACGTTCATCGCCATGCGATAGCCTTCGAAGCCATGCCCGGCGATGGTTTTGACGCAGGCCACCCCCGCATAGGAAATCCTGCGAAACTCCTCCCGGGCATTGATATCGCTCAAATGCACCTCAACGGCGGGCAGGCCCACAGCCTTGAGCGCATCCAGAATCGCCACGCTGGTGTGGGTGTAGGCGGCGGGGTTGATGATGATCGCGTCGGCGCTCCCCAGGCATTGCTGAATGTATGTGACGAGCTCGCCCTCGCAATTGCTTTGCAGGCATTGCGCCTCAACGCCGAGCTCACGGGCGCTTTCTTGAATGAAACGCAGCAAATCCGCATAGGCCGCATGGCCATAGATTTCCGGCTCGCGGATGCCCAGCATATTGAGATTGGGCCCGTTGATGATCCTGATTTTCATGATGCAAATACCTCCAGCGCATGTTCTTGCAGTATATCCCAATCTTCTTCGTGTTGAATCATCGTGTCCGCCGCGTATTCGTAGGCGGGCATTCGCTTTTGCAGCAGGGCGTTCAGATTCACCGAAAGCGGCCTGCCCTCTGTGGGCAAATGCGCCGCTCCGCGCTGGATCCACAGCAGCCTGCCGTTTTGCCGCAGGGATTGCACGTTCTCCTCCCGCAGCACCGTGCCGCCGCCCGCGGCAATCACAAGGCCGGTTTTTGCGCCGAACTCCGCCGTTACTTCGCGTTCCATATCGCGGAACGCCGCCTCGCCCATGCGAAGAATGATCTCCGCCGGGGGGATGCCCATGCGGGTTTCGATTTCGTTATCCAAGTCAACAAAAATTCGGCCGCTTTTTTTTGCGAGCCAAGCCCCAACCGTGCTTTTTCCGCAGCCTGGCATGCCAATCAAAACCCAGTTTTTTAGATTGCGCTGCAGCTCTGATAACACGCGCTCCACGTCACTTTCGCCTTGCGCAATACCGGTGAATAGCGCTGCCGAAGCCGCTGCCTGCGCCACGAGCATGGGCAGGCCGTTTGCGGTGATGAGTCCCAGCTGTTCCGCCTGCTGCAAAAAGCGTGTGCGCAATGGGTTATAAATCAAATCTGCCGCAGCTTCCAGTTTGGGATAGTGTGCCAAATCCACAAGGCGGCCGGAAGAATGCGGGAACATCCCGACCGGCGTTGCATTGACGATCACTTGCGCCTGCGGGCAATCCGCGCTGTCATTTCTGCCAACGACCTGAATGCTTTTCGCGCCTGCATCAGCCGCCGCCAGTTGCACCGTTTGAGACGAGCCGCCATTGCCCAGGATGAGCACGTGCTGTTCGCACAGCGAAATACCGGCCCGCTTCAGCATGAATTGAAAGCCCTGCAAGTCGGTGTTATCGCCAAACAGCGAGCCATCAGGTTGTTTGATGATCGTATTCACGCTGCCGCTGCGCCGCGCGGTTTCGCTGCGCGCATCGCAGTAGGGAATGACCTCTTTTTTGTATGGAATCGTCACGTTGATGCCCTCGAACGCCCGCCGGGCAAAAAAACCGGGCAGCGCTTCCGGCGCAAGGGGGCACAGCGCGTAGTCATAGCCGCGCAGCCGTTGATGGATTTCCGGCGAATAGCTGTGACCCAACGTCCCGCCAATCAGTCCGTAACGCATCATGCGTCCCCCTCCGCATAGCTCCCGAGGAACAGGAAGGACTCGCTTTGCCGCGCCATCTCCTCAAACACACGCACGGTTTCGGGCTGGGCGGCGTCGCACTCCATGTCAAAATAGAACATGACCTCGAACTCGCGGCCCGGCGCCGGGCGGTTCTCTAGCTTTGTCAGGTTCACGTTCATCGCCGCGAGCAGCTGCAATAGTGCTGCAAGAGATCCGGGCCTGTGTTTGAGGGAAAGAAGCACGCTGCTCTTATTCGCGCCGGGATAAATCTCCCCTTGGCGGGCAATGCAGATGAAGCGGGTTTCGTTGCGGGGCTCGTTTTGGATATCCTGTTTGATGACGTTCAGGCCATAAAGCGCGGCGCATTCTTCGGAGGAAATGGCGGCCACATCTGTCCGGCCTGATTGCGCGGCCATGCGCGCCGCCACGGCGGTGTTTTCGCAAACGATGATTTCAACCCGGCTGCCCAAACGATCCAGAAACGCACCGCATTGCCGCAGTGCCTGCTCGTGGGAGTAGATTTCTTTGATCTCGCTGAGATACGTTGCGCGGCTGAGCAGGCAATGCGCGATGGGCAGGCGCACAGCCTTAACAATCGAGCAATTGTGTTCTCTGAGCAGGTCATACACTGCCGTGACACTGCCGTAGCTGCTGTTTTCTATGGGCAGTACGCCGTAGCGGCAAAGCCCTTGCTCCACCGCGCGGAACACGGCGTCAAATGTGCGCAGAAAAATCACGTTTGGTTCGCTGAAGAACGCGCGCGCGGCGATGTGGGAATACGCGCCCTCAATGCCCTGGCAGGCAACGTTCGCCGTAGCGGGAAAGCCCGCAAGGCCGCGCTCCGCCGCTGCCGCGATGTTTTGCCGCAGCGCGGAATCCTCCGCCTCCGCAAGCATGCCGTGCTGGCAGGATTTGCTGGCCTGGAACAGCGTGGTATACATCAGCCGCAGCGCTGGCTGCCACTGCGGCTCCATGCCCTCGCTGAGCCGCTCCAGAATTTCTTGCTCGCGCGTGTGCTGAAATACCGACCCGCCGCTTTGCATTTTTTCGCGGGCAACCTCAGCTGCGAGCGCCATGCGCTCCGCCAGCAGCGCTGCCATGTTGTCGTCAACGCGGTCGATTTCGGACCGCAAATTTTCTAAGCTCATCTTAATTCCTCCATCAAATCCAGTAATACGCAGGCTGTGACAGCCTCTATAACAGGCACCGCGCGGGGTACGATGCAGGCGTCATGCCGCCCGCCGATGCGCAGCTCCGTTCCGCGCATCGCTTGCAAATCAACGCTTTGCTGCGGTTTCGCAATGGATGGCGTTGGCTTGATTGCCACGCGCAGCACCAATGGCATTCCGGTCGTTATGCCGCCCAGCACGCCGCCGTGGTGATTCGTTTTTGTTTTGATTGCGCCATTATCAACTATATATTCATCGTTGTTTTCGGAGCCCGGCATCTCCGCCGCCGCAAATCCCGCGCCGAATTCCACGCCCCGCACCGCCGGAACGCCGAACAGCGCCGCCGCCAAACGGTTCTCCACGCCGCCAAACATGGGCGAGCCCAGCCCTGCGGGCAGTCCCTCGGCGATGCATTCAATCACGCCGCCAACAGAATCTCCCGCGGCCCTTGCGGCTTCCACATCGCCCATTTTTGTGATTTCCGCACGAACCGTGACACCCCGGCGTTCCAATATTTGCAGGCAGACCGCCCCCGCAAAGCACAGCGGCGCCGTCAGCCGTCCCGAGGAATGCCCGCCGCCCCGGATGTCCTGATGGCCGTTGCATTTCACCGCAAGGGGAAAATCCGCGTGCCCCGGGCGCGGAATGTGGCGCAGTGTTTCGTAATCCTGTGCGCGCGTATCCGTGTTTTCGATCACTGCGCACAGCGGCGCGCCGCAGGTGATATGGTTCACCAGCCCGCTGAGGACCGTTGCTTTGTCGGCCTCGCGGCGCGGCGTATCCCCGGGGTTGCGGCCGGGCGCGCGTCTGGCCATGAAGTCCGCAACACGTGCAAGGTCAATGGGTTCCCCTGCGGGCAGGCCGTCGATCACAACGCCGATTGCGGCGGAATGCGACTGCCCGAACACGGAAAATTTGATGCGTTCGCCAAAGATTGAACTCATGATATTTGCCCTCCCAAGCGTTGATAATCCTCCCAAAACTTCGGATATGATTTGCGCACAGCCTCTATGCCATGCAACGTGGTGCTTTGCTCGCAGCGCAGTGCGGCAACCGCCATGGCCATTGCGATTCTGTGATCGCCAAAGCCGTTCACTTCTCCCCCCCGCAGAGAAGTTGTTCCCCGGATGACCAGGCCATCGGGCAGTTCTTCCACATCGGCACCCAATTTGCAGAGATTTTGCGCCATGGCATGCAGACGGTCGCTTTCCTTCAGGCGCAGGCGCGCGGCGTTGATAATCCTGCGTTCGCCGAGTGTCAGCGCCATGACAACGGCCATCACCGGAACCAAATCCGGGCACTGCGAGGCATCCATTTTGCCGCAATTTTTCAGCAGCGGAACAATGGCGCAATCCGGCTGCACGGAAGTTTCATCAAGGCCGGTCACTTGTATATCGCTGCCCAGCGCGTTCGCCGCCAGCCAAAACGCCGCGTTCGACCAATCCGATTCAGCAGTCAGGCGGCAGGCGGCAGGCGGCAGATAGTTCTGATTGCCGCTGACGCGATAGCCGTTCACCAATTTTTTTATCTGAATGCTGAATTGTTCGAGGGTACGCAGGGTCATTTCCACGTAGCCCGATGACGCAAGGGGCGAAGTCAGCACAATTTCGCTGCTGCCGGATAACAGCGGAAGCGCAAACAGCAGCCCTGTGATATACTGCGAGCTGATGTCGCCCGGCAGGGTGAAGCTGCCCGGCAGCAGCTGGCCTGAAATGGCGATGGGCAGACGGTCATTGTCGATTGCGCAGCCATGCCCGCGCAGCAGGTCGATCATAGGCTGCATGGGCCGCGCGGGGAGCCTGCCTTCGCCGGTAAACGTCATCGCTCTGCCCAGTGCCGCCATCACAGGCAAAAGAAACCGCAGTGTGGAGCCGGACTCGCGGCAATTGCAGATGCCCTCGCTTTGCAGGCAATCGTTCGTTGCGGCGATGTCGTCTGAAATCACGGGCAAATCATCAATGTCCATGCCGGCGAGATGCATCGCCATCATCAGACGGTGGAGATCGGACTTGGAAGGCATGGCTGCGATTTCGCCCGCCAGCCTGCCCGGTTTAAGCGTAATCGTCATACGCGTTCCTCCAACAGGGCGTTCAGCGCGCGCAACTGCATGGTGCGCAGCTCGCATTTGCCAATTTGCAGCGGCACAACAATGGTGATTTCATCGCCCGCGCGCTTTTTATCCTGCGACAGCGCTGCGAATAATTCCGGCACAGAATAATTGCATTGCATGGGCAACTGGTTTTTCACCAGCGCGGCACAAAGACGATTGTAAATCGCCGGGCAAAAAGCCTTGGATACCATGGCCATGCCGATGCCGACAGCGGCGCCGTGGGCGATTTCGTAGCCGCTGACCTGTTCGATCGCGTGACCCAGCGTGTGCCCCAGATTGAGCAGCCGGCGCGCTCCGGTGTCGCGTTCATCATGGATTACGACATCGCGTTTTAATTCAATGCAGCGGGCGATTTGTGCCTGCGCAATGCCACCGCCCCGCTCCAGTTCAGCAAAGAGGGGTTCATCAAACAACACGCCATACTTCAGGCACTCCGCTATGCCGTTCGCGGTTTCCTCCGGGGGCAGGGTTGCGTGGGTGTTTGGGTCGCAAATAACCAGGCTCGGCTGCCAGAACGCCCCGGCGAGGTTTTTCCCGGCGGTGAGGTTGAGCCCGGTTTTGCCGCCAACGGAGGAATCCACGGCCGCCAAAAGCGTCGTCGGCATTTGCACGAAGCGAATGCCCCTGCGGTAGGTTGCGGCGGCAAAGCCTGTCAGGTCGCCCACTACGCCGCCGCCCAGAGCAATCAGGACATCGCTGTTGCTCAACTCAAAGGCCGCGCAGGCGTTGAGGATTTCCTCGTAGCTGGCGAGGGTTTTGTGCTCCTCGCCCGGATACAGTGTGAAATATTCAGCTGAAACCCCTTGATTTTCAAGGCTTTGCATTACAGTGTCAGCATAGCCATGTTTCCAGATGTTCGCATCGGTGATGATCAAGGCTTTCTGCGGATGCAGGCGTTCGGCAATCCATGCGCCGGACTGCTCCAGCAAACCGGCGCCGATGAGCACATCATAGGCGCGCCCGCCCAAGGGGACATGCACGGTTGTCATTCGTTGTCCAACTCCTTTTTCAAATTGCTGCCTTCTTCAAATAATGCCTGCAATTCGTCTTGATTTTTTGCCGCAAGGGCGTCTCTGTATTGTTGAACGGAAGCCAGAAAAAAATCCAGCTCGCGCACGAGATTGTCGCTGTTATCCAGGCACAGCGCCGTCCACATCGCAGCGTTCAGCTGTGCCACACGGGTCAGATCTTTGTAGCTGCCGGCGGAAAAGCCTTCGTGCTCACGTGCCGCCGGATTTTTGATATACGCGTTGGAAACCACATGCGCCATTTGGGAGCTGAACGCAATCATCTCGTCATGTTTTTCAGCCGTTGTTACAGTCAAATGCCCAAAGCGGGCGGGCGTTAGCAATTTCTCAACATGGTCAAGCAAGGCCGGGCCGCCATGATCCGGCGGCACAAGAACCATAGAAGCCCCGCGAAAAAGCTCTGCCCGGCTATTTGGAAAGCCCGCTTTGTGGCTCCCCGCCATCGGGTGCCCGCCGACAAAAGTAAAGCCATAGCGCCCGGCAAGCGCAAAGCAATGGGCGCAAACAGAGCGCTTTACGCCGCAGCAGTCAATCACGATGGCGCTGGTTGCGATGTGCGCCGCGTTTTGTTCCAGCCAGGCAACCGCATCGCCGGGGTTCACAGCAATAAAAATCAAATCGCATAAGCCAATTGATTGTTCATCCAGCACGGCGTCGATTGCACCGGCCTGCTGCGCGGCAGTCAGCACGGCTTTTGCTGTGTCAAATCCGATCACGGAATGGCCGTCCGCTTTGTATGCCTTTGCCAGCGAGCCGCCAATCAATCCCAACCCGGCAATTCCTATCGTCATGCCGAAATCACCTCGCGTATCATGCGCACTTTTTCCATTGTCTCGGAAAACTGCGCCGGTGTCAGCGACTGCGGGCCGTCGCACATCGCCTTTGCGGGGTTGTTGTGCACCTCGATCATGACGCCGTCCGCGCCGATGGCCGCCGCGGCAATCGCAAGGGGCTTGACATAGCGGGAATACCCGGTGGCGTGGTTGGGGTCAACGATGATTGGCAGGTGAGACAGCTCTTTAATCACAGGCACGGCGGAGAGATCAAGGGTGTTGCGCGTGGCGGTTTCAAACGTACGGATGCCCCGTTCGCACAGGATCACGTTTTCGTTGCCGCCTGCCATGATATACTCCGCGCTCATGAGCCACTCCTGAATGGTGGAGGAGAGCCCCCGCTTGAGCAGCACGGGTTTGCGGCTGCGGCCAAGCTCTTTGAGCAGCTCAAAGTTTTGCATATTGCGCGCGCCCACCTGGATGCAATCGACATCCGCGAATGCGTCAAGGTGCCCAATGTCCATGATTTCCGTCACGATGGGCAGTCCCGTGAGCCGCTTTGCCTCCAGCAGCAGGTCAATGCCGGATTCCCGCATGCCCTGGAAGGCATAGGGGGAGGTGCGCGGCTTGAACGCCCCGCCCCGCAAAACCGTAGCGCCGGAGGTCTTCACAGCCTGCGCGACTTCGCACAGTTGCTCGCGGGATTCCACCGAACACGGGCCCGCCATAACAGCAAAACCGCCGCCGCCCACCAAGGCCCCGGAGATATCCACCACGGTGTTCGCCGGATGGAATTTCCGGTTGGCCTTTTTGTAGGGTTCCTGCACGCGCTTGACGGATTCGACGATGTCCAGAGACTCGATGAGGTCGGAATCGATGCCCGCTGTGTCGCCAAGCAGGCCCAGGATGGAGGTGTGGCTCCCCTGGCTGAAGTGGATGCTGATGTTTTGCTCCTCCAGCCAGCTGCGCAGTTCTTCGAGCTGCCGGGGGTCGTGGTTTTGTTTGAGGATGACAATCATGAGTCGTACCTTCCATTCTAAAAAATAAAACTTAAAAATAAAAAACCCGCAGCGGTAAAGCTACGGGTTTGTTTGCTCAGTGTGCGGAGAAATATTCCGATCCGCCTAACAGCAATACCGCAGCGCGCCCTGCCAAAAAGCAAAGCGAAAGTAGCGGTAAAATCGGAAGCTGCGAACCATGGAATGACTCCTCTGTAACATGCGTTTAATCTGTTTCGTGCGTTGTATCATAGGATTATAGCACAGGTTGGTGCGGTTGTCAAGATTTTTTTTGGAAGCGGCAACTGGCGGCGCCGGCAGAATAAAACAAAAAGTGCCGTACGGGCGCGTGCCATCTGTTTTGAACAAAAAAAACGCCTGCGTGCGATTTGCTCGCCGCAGGCGTGGCACCCCCGGCGAGACTCGAACTCACTACGTTCCGCTTAGGAGGCGGACCCTCTATCCTGGTGAGGTACGGGGGCATGTATATTATTTAAGTAAAGCAAGCAAGGCAAGCCTCAGGCTTCGCCCGCCGCCCATTTTGCCTTCACCAGCTCCCAGGCGCTGTTGAACATGGCGGTGCCCAGATGGCGCAAATCAGGGTTATCCTCCTGCCCGCAAACACGGGCGAAGGCCACGCCGACTGCGCTGTCCGCTGCGGCATCCTGCTTTGATGGTGCCTGCGCGGCCAGAAGATACTGCGTGAAGGCGCTGCCGTCGGAAATGGTATCCCAAAACGTTTTGGAGCGGTTGATGAGGTAGTTGTTCATGGTGGTGACAGCGGCTTCCGAGAGGAGCTTCGGCAGCAATGCCCGCAGCGCCTGCTGGCAGGAAAACACCATCAGCACATGCAGCTGCTGCTCCCAAACAGGGGTGAGGGAAAGGGCAAAGCTCTGCACAAACTCGCCAAGCTCTTCGCTCTGGGCAGAAAGCGCCGCAAGCGCCCGCCCAAGCCGCTTGGCACGGGTGAGATCCCCGCTTTCACGCAGCTGTTCGGTTTGCGCGGCGAGCGCTTCCAAATCCTCGCCGATGGGCTGAAGCTGTTCCGGGTTGAAAATTTTGACGTCGCTGTCCACGGTGCGCGCTCCTTTCCGAAGAACCTGCATTGAATATGCGTTTCAGCTATGCCATACTTATACAGCAACTTGCCGTTTGCTGCGCCGCATGCGGGATTTATAAGTAAGAAGTGAATTGATCTGGGAATCGTTGACCTGCTCCTGCCCAACGGTGACGCAGCCCCTGCCGTATAAGCCCTTGAAATCGCTGCCGCCCGTGACGAGCATGTTGTGGTTTTTTGCCAGCGAAAGCAGATGCTTTTGCTCGTCCCGGTTGTTTGCTTTATGGAATACCTCGATGCCGTCGAGGCCTTCGTCGATGAGCTCGTTAATCAAATTCATGGCAATGCCGCCGCCGGGGTGTGCGAGCACCGCGATGCCGCCGGCCTTGTGGATGGCGTCCAGTACGGCGGACGGGGTCTGGAACCGCGCGGGGTGCAGGATGTTGAC
>JGI994J12354_10000468_pt1 | contig 40410 bp, 34 predicted proteins | sample IntmicLarv3ML3BL_FD_12354 | JGI IMG/M metagenome (IMG submission 12354) | reverse complement strand
TCCGCATAGCTTGTTATGGCAGAAACGGTCATTCCGCCGAAAATAGTGTCGCATGCCATATAAATCGGGTATACGTTGCTCCCGGGGGTTGACTCAAGCTCAAAGGTCTCAACCCGTCTTGAGGAAGAGTTGTGTGAAATGCTGTGAGTGTATGTAAATCCTTCGGCAATGGACATTTTGTTTTGATAGTTTGCTGTCCCGGTTCCGGAACCGGCTGCAAAAACCTGAAATTGCAGACAAATCGCGACAATCAGCAGCGCAGCGCCAAGCCTTATCCTTTTGTTGTGCATAATTATTCACCCACCTTGCTATTTTTTTAGAGTAAATTTATTATAACATAAAAAAGCCACATCTTTGCATACAAAATATTGGAGCTTAAAAATAAATTAAAGTCCCTTGCGGTTTTTTATGAACAGCATTGAATTTTTTGCCCTGCGGCTGTATAATGAAAAAATCAAATCTTTTTTGCAAAGCGGATTCTCTGCGTTTGCATAAACAGGTGTTCTGCATTTGCGTAAAACGAGTGCTTGCCATTTGCAGGATTGCTTGCGGTTTTTTATTATTATGAGGAGGTCAAAGCTATGAAAATTTTTGCGGCAGGAAGCGCATATTTCACAAGGGAGGTCTGCGAGGGCGCGAAAAATTTGGGTTATGAAATTGTGCCGCTGGCGGCGGACAAGGTGCACTGCTCCTGCGACGAGGCTGAAATTGATGTTATTGTTTGCAGTGGACTTTTTGAACTTGTGGATGTTGAAAAATATACAAAGCTAAAGCTTTTGCAGCTTACTACGGCAGGCTTTGACCTTGTGCCCGTTGATTTTTTGCAAAGCCGCGGAGTCAGGGTGAAAAATGCTCGCGGCGCATTTAGCGCGCCTATGGCAGAATTTGCCCTCTGTGGGGTTTTGCAGTTTTATAAAAAATCTCGCTATTTTGAGGAAAACCGTAAAAAACGCATTTTCAAAAGAAGCTACGAGCTTTTAGAGCTTTCGGGCAAAACGGTTTGCATAGTTGGCGCAGGAAGCGTTGGAAGCGAATGCGCTCGCAGGTTTTCTGCGATGGGCTGCCGTGTTTTGGGCATTGATTTAAACACCGCGCCTACGGTTTTTTTTGACGAGATTCGCGCTGTTTGCGAAATGAAAAAAACTTTTTCCGAAAGCGATATAATAATCGCCTGCCTTCCGCTCTGCGAGCAAAGCCGGAAACTTATCGGAAAAGCGGAGCTTGAAGCGATGGGCTCCGGTACGGTTTTTGTGAATCTTGCGCGTGGCGGAATTGTTGATGAAGCCGCGCTTATCGAAGCGCTTCGGGAAAAGCGGATTTTCGGCGCGGTTTTGGATGTTACAGAAAATGAGCCGCTTGAAGTGGAAAGCCCACTTTGGGATATGGAAAATGTAATTTTAACTCCGCACACGAGCTTCGCGGGAGATGGCAATAGAGTGCGCATTGGAAATATGATTTTGGAGAGCTTAGAGGAGCTTGCGGCTCAAAATAAATGAAAAATCCAGCAAAAAACGATGGGGCATTTTTGCCACATCAAAGCATTCAAGATGTTGAAAACAAAAGAAAAATGAGATTTTAACAAAGTGTTTCGAAGCAGAGTGAAAAAACTAAAAAGCTTGCCATAAAAAACCGAAGCAGCAAAAGCTGCTTCGGTTTGTGTAAGAGCGGCAAAATGCCGCAGCTTTTCAAAAAATTCTACGCAAGCGCGATGGAGATAATCGCCATGCTATAAACCTCTTCTGCGTTGCAGCCGCGAGAAAGGTCGTTGATGGGGGCGTTAAGACCGAGAAGGATAGGACCGTAAGCCGCATAGCCGCCAAGTCGCTGGGCAATTTTATAGCCGATGTTTCCGCTCGTCACATCCGGGAAAATGAAGGTGTTTGCTTGTCCGGCAACCTGGCTTCCCGGGAACTTGCGCTGACCAACGGACATGTCAACCGCCGCATCAAACTGCATTTCGCCGTCAACCGGAGCGTCCATGCACTCCTTCGCCTTTGCAACAGCGTTTTGAACCTTTGTAACGCCATCGCTTGAGGCGCTGCCCTTGGTTGAGAAGCTGAGGAAAGCGACCTTGGGGTTGATGCCAAAGCGTTTGGCGCATTTTGCAGTTTCGCAGGCAATTTCAACAAGCTCGTCCTCGCTGGGGTCGATGTTGATGGCGCAGTCGCCCATTGCAAGGCGGTCGGAGGCACCGCCGCGATCCATGATGAAGCAGGAGGAAACGATAGAATTTCCCGGCTTGGTTTTTATAAGCTGCAGGGCAGGACGCACAGTGTCTGCGGTGGAATATGTAGCGCCGCCGAGCAGCGCGTCGGCAAGACCCATTTTAACAAGCATGGTGCCAAAATAGTTGCCCTGCATAAGAGCCTCGCGGCACTGCTCCGGAGTCATTTTGCCCTTGCGAAGGGTGACCATTGCATCAACCATTGCATCCATCGCGTCATAGGTCTTGGGGTCTATAATCTTCGCGCCGTCAATGCAAAAGGTGCCGGCTGCCGCCGCTGCGCGAACTTCGCCTTCGTCGCCGATTAAAACGACATCCATAAGCTCTTCCTTCAAAAGCCTGGCTGTCGCTTCAAGAATTCGGGCATCATTGCCCTCGGTGAATACAATTGCTTTGCGAGTGGTTTTTATCTCTGCGATAAGTTTTTCTAACATCTCTGCACAGTCCTTCCATTATTCTTTGTGGTATCAATAACTTTATCACTTTATGAAAAAAAGTCAAGTCAATAGTGTTTACAAAGCCGGATAAAAATTATATAATATACAGAATGTAATCAATTTTAGAGGAGCTGAATATATGCAGCGCAGTTTTTCGCAAACCATGTCAGAGCTTCGCCGGGCAAGGGGGCTCTCTCAGCGCACCGCCGCCGCGGACCTGAACATCAGCCAGGCGCTTTTGTCCCACTATGAAAACGGCGCGCGCGAGCCGGGGCTTGGCTTTGTATGCCGCGCTTGTGAATATTACAGCGTTTCGGCGGATTATATGCTCGGTCTGGAAAACGAGCCAACGAGCGAAGCTGTACAAATTGGCGAGCTTAAAAAGCTTGTTTCGGACCTTAAAACAGTCACGGAAAACGCCGAGAAATTCCTTAAGGAGCTTGAATAGATGATACCACAGGAAAACATAAGAAATTTTTCCATAATCGCGCACATAGACCACGGCAAATCAACCCTGTCAGACAGGCTTATAGAGCTTTGCGACGCGGTCGCGGCGCGAGACATGGAAAACCAAATCCTTGACAACATGGAGCTTGAACGCGAGCGCGGAATAACAATAAAAGCTCGCGCCGTCCGCCTGGACTATAAAGCGACCGACGGCAAAATTTACGCCCTGAACCTAATCGACACCCCGGGGCATGTGGACTTCAACTATGAGGTTTCGCGCTCTCTTGCTGCCTGCGAGGGCGCTGTTCTGGTGGTGGACGCAGCGCAGGGCGTTGAAGCGCAAACCCTTGCGAACACTTATCTCGCGATGGAGCATGACCTTGAAATTCTCCCTGTTGTCAACAAAATTGACCTTCCTGCCGCAGATCCCAAAAAGGTAAAAGGCGAGGTTGAGGAAATCATCGGAATCGACTGCGCAGATGCGCCGGAGATAAGTGCAAAGCTCGGCAAAAACGTGCGTGAAGTTCTTGAAAATGTTGTGAACAATGTTCCGGCACCAAAGGGCGACCCCGATGCTCCGCTGAAAGCGCTGATTTTCGATAGCCAGTATGACGCATATGTCGGCGTTATCGTTTATATAAGAGTGGTTGAGGGAACGCTTCGTGTCGGGCAGAATATCCGCATGATGGCGTCCGGTGCGGAACACAAAATTTTAGAATGCGGCTATCTGCGCCCAATCGGCGTTGAGAACACCGCCTGCCTTCGCCCCGGCGAGGTTGGCTGCTTTGCCGCATCCATAAAAAATGTGCAGGACGCCCGAGTTGGCGACACGGTCACAGACACCGAAGCTCCGGCAGCCGAGCCGCTTGAAGGCTATCGCCCTGTGCGCCCGATGGTCTATTGCGGAATATATTCCGAGGATGGATCGCGCTTTGGCGACCTGCGCGAGGCTCTCGAAAAATTGCAGCTCAACGATGCTTCGCTCACCTACGAGCCGGAGTCGTCCGTTGCGCTGGGCTTTGGCTTTCGCTGCGGCTTTTTGGGCATGCTCCATATGGAGATTATCCAAGAGCGCGTGGAGCGCGAGTTTAACCTTGACCTCATCACAACCCTGCCGAGCGTTATTTATGAGATAGAAAAGCAGGACGGAACGGTTATCAAAATTGACAACCCCCACGACTACCCTGAGCCGACAAAAATCACGGCAGCGCATGAGCCGTTTGTGAAAGCGAGCATAATTTCCCCACCGGAATACATCGGCAACATAATGCCCATGTGTCAGGAGCGCCGCGGCGAGTATAAAGACATGAGCTATCTCGACAAAAACCTTGTGGAGCTTCATTATAACCTCCCACTAAACGAAATTGTCTACGACTTTTTCGATGCCCTGAAGGCTCGCACAAAAGGCTACGCCTCGCTGGACTACGAATTTTTAGAATATCGCCCAAGCGACCTTGTAAAGGTGGACCTGCTCCTAAACGGCGAGCAGGTGGATGCCCTGTCCTTCATTGCCCACCGCGAAAAAGCAGCAGCACGAGGTCGCCGAATCTGCGAAAAGCTAAAGGAAAACATCCCACGTCAGCTCTTTGAAATTCCTATCCAAGCCGCCATCGGCGGCAAAGTAATCGCGCGCGAAACCGTAAAAGCCGTCCGAAAAGATGTTCTCGCAAAATGCTACGGCGGCGACATCACACGGAAAAAGAAGCTGCTGGAAAAACAAAAAGAAGGCAAAAAACGCATGCGCACCCTCGGCACCGTTCAGATGCCGTCGGAAGCTTTCATGGCAGTCTTGAAGCTGGACGAATAAGCCCGGCTCAGCAGAAAAGACCCCCAGATAGCCTTGCAAAATAAAAGCATCAAAGCCGCTGCCCGAAAAAGGGCAGCGGCTTTGCGCGTTAATATCCACAAGCGGATATTATGCTTGATTAAAGGTCCCAGCACAAAAGCGCCATTTGCTCAATCATATCAAGACCTGACGGTCATGCTATAATAAAAATTTTAATTTTTTAAAAATAGTGTTGACAAAAACGTTAGCTTATGCTAACATGAATTCAACGAAGGAATTCGATTTTTTGTTCAGCATTAGTTAGCGGAAGCTAATAAAACAAAAGCTCCCTTCGTTGCACAGTCGATGCTATCATAAAAAACTCCTTACAAACATCTCAGTCAAAAAAGTCCGGAGCTTCTGACACCTTCCATTACGCAGAAGCCGCCGGCACGGCGCAGCTGGAGCTTCGCCGAAAAACGTGCATGCCCTTCGCCGCCGCAAAGCCTAATGCGGCGGCGCTGTGGTAGCGCAGCCGCATTTTTTGCGGTCCTCTGCTAAATGGGTTATGGTTTTTGGAAAGCTGCCTTGTGCCGGCTGCCAAAAATCCACAGCCTCCCTTTGGCGAAGCTCCGCTGAGCACCGTTTTTTATCTGCATCAACTAAAACAGCTTTTTGAAGTCTTCGGGCGCTTTCTTTTGCAGCGACATTTTTTAATCGCGACAGGCAGTCCGCACTACTGTCCTGCCGCACCTTTCTGCAAAGCTCGTGTTCAAAAATCCTTAGCTGGACTTCTCCTCCTTCCTCTAAGGAAGCGTCTGAAAAAGACAAAAATAACTACCGTGCGAGGGCGGCAATGCCGCAAACTCACGGAAAAGCGGTGCTATGTGGTTTTTGAGCCTCTGCGCTTAAAAAAGCGCCGTAAGCGGCTTCTTGGAAGCCGAAAAAACTCCTCTCTGCCCGAAATATCAGCCTCTAAGCCTTTGGAATTTGCTTAAAGTAATGTTCTCGAAGGGCAGGCTCTGCTTAGGGCAGAAATTGAAAACTGGCATTTGCGAAGCAGGCAGCTAGTGCCTGCTTCGCGTCTGTTTTTTAGCGGCACACAAACAAATGAAATTTTTGTTAAAATGTTGCTTACCGGTTGACAAATCCCCAGAAATTAACTATACTCGTGATAAAGGGAATACTGGCTGGTTTAGCTGGTGCAAAAAATATAAAAGGGGATTAAAATTATGAAAACCACCGGAATTGTCCGCAAGCTCGACGAGCTTGGAAGAGTAGTTTTGCCAATTGAGCTTCGCAGAACCTTTGACCTCGCGGAAAAAGATGCCGTTGAAATCTGCGTTGACGGCGATTGCATTATCCTCAAAAAATATCAGACAAGCTGTGTTCTGTGCGATGAGCAAACCGGTCTTGTAGACTACAAAAACAAATATATCTGCCAAAGCTGCATAAAAGAGCTACACGACAAAATTTAAGCAAAATTTTAATACCAAAAAGGAAGCGTTCGCGAGTCGAAGGCTTCCTTTTTTGCCAAGCAATAAGCCTTCATGAAATGCCCAGCAAATATGCATGGCGTTAAAGGATAAGGGGCGGCGACATCAAATGCTTGCGCTCTTTTTGTGGGGCATTTTTGCCCCACAAAAAGAGCGCGTCGCAAAAAATGTTTAAGCACGAATTTTCTTGGCGATAATCTCCTTGAGCAAGCCGACAAGGCATACATAAAAAGGAGTTTATTAAAATGAAAAGTGACAAGCTTAAAAAAATCGAAATCGCGTTGCTTATGGCGCTGTGTGTTACGCTGTGCTATGGCACATATATAAATGCTGCCAGAGCAAATCTCACTCAAAATGTAATACGCTTCCATGTAATCGCCTCAAGCGATGAGGAAGCGGAGCAGGCGCTAAAGCTCCGGCTGCGCGGCACACTTGCGCTATATCTTGAAGCGCTTCTTGAAAGCGCTGAAACCATAGACGAGGCAAAAGCGCGCATAGAGGAGCAGCTTCCCGAAATTGAAAATCTGGCGCTTTCGCTGTCAGAGGGGCGAAGCGTTGAGGTTTTGTTTGGCACGAGCGAATATCCGATAAGGGCAGCAGAGGGCTATGCGCTCCCGGCAGGGGAGTACACCTCGCTTCGCGTTATTTTGGGCGAGGGCGCAGGTCAAAACTGGTGGGGCGTGATTTTCCCTGCCCTAACTCCAGATTCGGGCGAATATACCCAAACAGGCGCACTGAGCGAAAAAGGCGTGTCGCTGATAACCGACGAAGCCGGAGTAACCATAAAATTCAAAGCTCTTGAGTATTTAGACGGATTAAAGCGAATGTTCTCATAGAAAATCTAGCTTAAATCAAGTGAATAAAGCCACCGAAGGGCGCAGCGCCATGCTGCGCCCTTTTTACGCTACCCAAGGCTTGAAGACTGTGATATAATATCCGCAGGCGAATATTATAGTTAATTTAAGCCCACAAATATATAACAAAACAAGGAGGATTTTATGCAGAAACACCAGCGAACGCTCACAGACAAAGAGCCCACAAAAAGGACGATTTATCCGGAATACCGGCTGATGCTTCTGATTCTTGCCACGTTTTTTGCTCTCGCGTTTTTATTTGATGCTCCGCGTGATATTTTTGAAGGTATGCAAAAAATCCTTCTCTCTCGCAGCGGACTTATAACAGACTACATAGCCCTTGGTGGATTTGGAGCAACGCTTGTAAATATGGCAATGGTCGGCGTGTGGCCGATTTTGCTTCTTTATCTTGGCAGGGTGAAGCCCAATGGCTCCATCATCATGGGGCTTTGGGTCACCATTGGGTTTGCGATGTTTGGAAAAAATCTTTTCAACATGCTGCCGCTCTCCCTTGGCGTTTGGCTTTATGCAAAAATTTCAAAACAGCCGCTCATAAGCATTTGCACATCGGCAATGCTGGTCGCAACCCTGTCGCCGATTGTGAGCGAACTTACATTCCTGCCAATGCTTTCGAGACCCTTGGGAGCCTTAATAGGCTGCTTGAGCGGCATTTTGATAGGCATCGTTTTTCCTCCCCTTGCAAGCGCCCTTGTAAAGGTTCATAACGGCTACAACCTTTATAATATGGGCTTCGCCGGCGGCGTTATAGCAACCTTTGCGGCGTGCATTCTAAAGGGCTTCAACATCGAGATTGCGGTAAAGGATTATTGGAGCTTTGGAAACAATCTAATCCTCGCGCCGCTGCTTTATCTTTTGGCAAGCCTTCTCATAATGTATGGCATTTTCCAAGGCGGACGGCAAGGCAAACTTATAAATCTTCGAAAAATCACAAGACACACAGGACGCCTTGTAACAGACTATTATTTCATCTACGGAAGCAGCACCTACATAAACATGGGACTTTTGGGTGCGCTCACAACAACGGTAATCCTGATAGTCGGCGGCGATTTAAACGGACCGACAATAGGCGCGGTTTTCACAGCCATCGGCTTTGCCGCGTTTGGAAACAACCTGCGAAATGCCATTCCGGTCCTCATCGGCGCGCTCCTTTGCACCTATACAAATGTGTGGGACCCGACAGAGCCGCTTAACATGATTGCAATATTGTTCGCGCTGACAGTGGCGCCGATTGCGGGGCAGTTCGGCTGGTTTTGGGGAATTTTTGCAGGATTTTTGCATGTTTCGGTGGCAAACTATGTCGGCGTGTTAAACGCCGGGCTAAATCTTTATAACAACGGCTTTGCGGGCGGTTTTGTTGCAATGCTTCTTGTGCCGATAATTACAACCTTCAGAAGAAAAACGAAAATGGAAGAAGAGTAGAAAAATGGGAATGAAATTTGAAAAAAACATGCGAATCATCACAGACCTGATGGCATACTGCCACAACAAGGGCGCAAACGATTTTCATGTGGACATTGCCTTTCAAAAAGGCAGCGCAAATTATAAAATAGAAGCAGCTATAGAAGACTATTGCAGTGAGGAGCTCTCCGAGCTTCGCGAGCGCCTTTCCGCGCCGCGCCAGCCCGATGTTGAAAACGATTATTGGGGACTTGGCGGCGATGTGGACACAGACCCCGAGATTGAGCTAATCGGAATGATGATAAGCGAGGCGCATGTTGAATATTCCGGCGGCTCTTTGAAAATTGACATATTAAGAGAAGACTAAGCCGCCTGAAAACAAAAGCTTCCGGATTTTTTATCCGGAAGCTTTTTTGTAAGCTATTATAATTTTCTGAAGTGCCCCTTACTCGCCCTTTAGCGTAATCAAAAGCTCGCCTGCCTTAACAGGCTGCCCTGCCACGATAAAGACCTCGCCGATGATTCCGGCTGAGCGTGAAACGATGCTCGTTTCCATTTTCATTGCCTCGATAACCGCGAGAACCTGGTTTTCCGCAACCTCGTCGCCGGGCTTCACGGAAACCTTGGAGACCATGCCGGGGATAGATGCGCCAACCTGCTTTTTGTCGTTTGCGTCGGCAAGCCTTGCGTGGCGTCCGGTTTCGGGAGCTGTGGGGTCTTTAACCGCAACCTCGCGGCGTGTACCGTTTAGCTCAAACTGAACATTTCTCGTTCCGTCCTCGTTAAGGTCGCCAAGACCGATATATTTGATAACAAGGGTTTTTCCTTCATCAATGTTAATCTTGTTCGTTTCGCCAAGCGCCATACCGTTGAAAAAGACGTGGCTTCCCATGCGCATGATGTAGCCATATTCCTTGCGGTGCGCGATAAAGTCCTCATAAACTTTGGGATACATAGCATAGGACAAAAGTGCCTGCATGGACGGGTTTTCCATGAAAACCTCAATCTTTGCCTTGAGCGCGTCAAAATCAACAGGCTCCAAAAGCTCGCCCGGGCGGCAGGTGATGGGCTTGTCGCCCTTTAGCACAACCTTTTGTAAATCCTCCGGGAAGCCCCAGGCGGGCTGACCCATCATGCCCTTGAAATAGCTAACAACGCTGTCCGGGAAGGCGAGCGCCTCGCCGCGTGCCACGATGTTTTCCGGCGTAAGGTCGTTCTGCACCATGAAAATCGCAAGGTCGCCCACAACCTTGCTCGACGGCGTAACCTTTACAATGTCGCCAAGCATGTCGTTTGCGGTTTTGTACATTTCCTTAACCTCGTCAAAACGGCTGCCAAGACCAAGAGAAGCAACCTGCGGCTGAAGGTTTGTATACTGTCCGCCGGGAATTTCATAGCGGTAAATATCCGTCGTGGTGGTTTTAAGCCCCTGGTCAAAGCTTGCGTAACGAAGGCGGACATCTGCCCAGTAACTCGAAAGCTCCTGAATGCGAGAGAGGTTAAGTCCCGTGTCGCGCTCTGTCCCCTCAAGTGCGGCAACAACAGCGTCCATCGAGGGCTGGCTCGTAAGCCCTGACATGGATGCGGCGCAGGTGTCAACAATGTCAACCCCGGCTTCGCTTGCCATGAGAAGCGCGGCAACCTGGTTTCCTGTTGTGTCATGCGTGTGCAGATGGATGGGAAGCGAAATTTCCTGCTTTAAGGTGGAAACGAGCTTTTTTGCCGCATAGGGCTTCAGAAGACCCGACATGTCCTTGATACACAAAAGATGCGCGCCGCGTGCCTCAAGCTCCTTGGCAAGTTTGACATAATAGTCAAGCGTATATTTGTCGCGCCGGGGGTCTGAAATGTCGCCGGTGTAGCACATGGTTGCTTCGCAAAGCTTGCCGGTTTCCAAAACGGTGTCCATCGCTGCCGACATGCCGGGAACCCAGTTGAGAGAGTCGAAAACGCGGAAAATATCAATGCCGGCGTTTGCAGACTCCTGAATAAACGCCTTGACCAAGTTGTCGGGATAGTTAGAATATCCAACAAGGTTAGACCCACGCAAAAGCATCTGGAAGGGAATGTTCGGAATCTTCTCGCGAAGCTTCTCAAGCCTCTCCCACGGGGACTCATGAAGAAATCTGTACGCCACGTCAAATGTCGCACCGCCCCACATCTCAAGAGAGAAGCAGTCGCGCAAAATGTCTGCCGTGCCTTCCGCACCGAGGAGCATGTCGCGCGTGCGCATGCGAGTGGAGAGAAGGCTTTGATGCGCGTCGCGCATGGTGGTGTCCGTCACAAGAAGACGTTTTTCGTTCAGGACAAACTGCTTTACAGCCTCGGGACCTTCTTTGTCAAGAAGCTGCTTTATCCCCTCGCCAAGTGGCGCGAGCACCTTTGGAATTCGCGGCGCATCATACTGCGGACGCTCCGCGTTGGGGTTTGAAACCTGAATGTTTGCGATGTATTTAAGAACGCGTGTCGCGCGGTCGCGGCTGTCTTCAATGTCAAAAAGCTCGGCAGTGTCGTCGATAAACTTTGTGTGACAGGCTCCGGCGGCAAAATCGGGGTGGTTTAAGATGTTTGTCACAAACGGAATGTTGGTTTTAACGCCGCGGATGTGAATTTCGTTTATGGCGCGAAGGCTCTTGCGGCAGACGGCTGCAAAGGTTGTGTCATGGCAGGTGACCTTAACAAGCAGGCTGTCGTAATATGGCGAAATGACCGTTCCCGAAGATGCGTTTCCACCGTCAAGTCGAACGCCAAAGCCGCCGCCGGAGCGGTAGGCTGTAATCTTGCCATTATCCGGCGCAAAGTTGTTTGAAGGGTCCTCCGTCGTAACGCGGCACTGAATCGCAAAGCCGCGCATTTTAAGGTCGCTCTGGCTTCCGAGTCCAATTTCCGGATGGCTGAGCGGCTCGCCCTGGGCGATGAGAATCTGTGCGCGAACGATGTCGATGCCTGTGACCATCTCGGACACAGTGTGCTCAACCTGAATGCGAGGGTTCATCTCTATAAAATAATGTGCGCCAAATTTATCAACAAGAAATTCAACCGTTCCCGCGTTCACATATCCAACGCTCTTGGCAATTTTAACAGCGTCGTTGCAAAGCGCCGCAACAGTTTCCTTGGGAATGGACCAGGCGGGAGCAAACTCAACGACCTTCTGATATCTGCGCTGAAGCGAGCAGTCGCGCTCGCCAAGGTGCACAACATTGCCGTGCTTATCCGCGAGAATCTGAACCTCGATATGCTTTGGCTCAACCAGATATTTCTCGATAAAAATATCGCCGCAGCCAAATGCCTTCGCTGCCTCGCTGTGAACAAGCTCGTATGCCGGCACAACCTCTTCCGGCGTGCTGCACATGCGCATTCCGCGCCCACCGCCGCCAGCGGCAGCCTTTAGGATGATGGGAAAGCCATAGCTAATCGCTTTTTGCAAAGCATCCTCGCCGTCCTTTAGCGGCTCGGTGGAGCCGGGGATGGTGGGAACGCCGCATGCTGTTGCCGTTTCCTTTGCGGAGAGCTTGTCGCCCATTTTGGCAAGAACCTCGGAGGGGGGGCCGATAAATGTGATGCCGTGCTCCTCGCAGGCGCGAGCAAAGCTGGCATTTTCCGACAAAAATCCATAACCGGGGTGAATGGCGGAAACGTTGCGCTTTTGCGCCAAGTCAATAATCCCGGGAATGTCAAGATATGCGCCCAGCGGGGTTTTGCCTTCGCCGATAAGATATGCTTCGTCCGCCTTTGTGCGGAAATGGGCAAAAGTATCCTCGTTTGAATACATGGCAACGGTGTGCAGCCCGAGGTCGTAGCACGCCCTGAAAACTCTTATTGCAATTTCGCCGCGGTTTGCGACGAGCACCTTTGTCATTGCGTCTCTTGGCATATTGGAAACCACCTTTTTCAAAATTTGCAAGTTGTTGTTTGCATCAATTGCATATTATTATATTATATAAGCGTGAATAGGGCAAGCTAAATTTATCTCAAAAATTTAGATTTATAGAGTATATACAAAGAAGCCGGTGTAAAAAAACGAAGCGTATGTGCGTTTTGCGGAGGGAAGAGGTTATTCACAAAAATGCAGGGAAAAATGCAAAAAAGCAGTGAGCGGCTCTTGCCGTCTGAAAAAGTGGCGGCAAACAGCGCATCTGCGCCTGCGAAATGCACTTGCGCAACATGCTGAGAGTATGCTAAAATTAAGGCACATTATATTTTGAGAGGAAGTGTATTTTTATGCCTACATGGGCATATGTTGCTCCCGTGGTCATTGTTGCGGTTATAATTGCGGTGATGATTCCGCTGACAAAGAAAAAAGGCAGAGACATTGGCTTGGCAATGGAAAAAATCCGGGATATGAAGGTTCACCTAAACTTCATGATGTCCGGTATAATCAGCATAAATGGTCGCCCCTTCGCAGAATATGACACCGCAGGAAGCTACTGCGGCGTTGACGAAGTCGGCAAAACCGAAATTGAAATGGCTCCAAGCTTTTCCCATGCAAATGCAGTTTACACAGCAAAAACCCCGTTCACAGTCACCTTCGACACCCAGGAGGGGCATACATACGACATTAAAATAGGCTCCAAAAAGCCGAAAGAGGGCGAAGAGGGCATTGTAACAGTAGTTCCCCTCACAAACCAGAAGATAGTTTTCAAAAACGAATTTTTCCTCGTCGTGTCTGATGTAACAGGCGACCAAAGCTCCAAGGTTATGCGAGGGAGAATGGAATGATGGAACAAATCATGGAACTTGTGTCGGCGCGTCCGCTGCTTGCGGTGGGCATTTTGTTTGTTGCATTGGGTACGCTGCTTCTTATCGGTGCTGCGCTAAAATGGCGCTGGGTGCTGGAGGGCAGCGGCAGAAGGCGCTATTTCAGCCTGCTAATAAAGCTCTTTGGCGCACGCGGCGCGATGATAATAAATTCTGCCATTATCATCATATGCGGCGTTGTTTTTATCATTCTGTCATAGAATAGCCGAATTTTAGATTTTTGTTTTTAGAATATCAAAAAATCCTCCGGAATGCTGCTATTCTGGGGGAATTTGATTTTTATGGCACAAATATCCAAAAAAAGTCATGTAAAATTGACTAAAAAACAAAAATGTGGTAAAATGTACACATTTATACAATGCGCGCAGAAAGCGCCGCCGCACCCCGGCGAAAACGCTTAATTAAAAGCGGCACTTGATTAAAGAGGTCTTAACCAATGATTGTTTCCGACAAATGGCAGGATTTTGAGCTTATCGACTGCTCCACCGGCGAAAAGCTGGAGCGGTGGGGAAGTCATATCCTCATACGTCCCGACCCCCAGGCGATATGGAAAACCCCACGAGAATCGCCGCTTTGGGAAAAAGCCACGGCAAGATATTCCCGAAGCGCCACAGGCGGCGGACATTGGCAAGCGCACGGCAAGCTTCCGGAGGCTTGGCAGGTGAAATATGGCGAGCTAACCTTCAATGTAAAGCCCATGAACTTCAAGCACACCGGACTTTTTCCCGAACAGGCGGCAAACTGGGACTTTATCATGAATAAAATAAAACGGGCAAACCGCCCCGTCAGCGTTCTAAACCTCTTTGGTTACACCGGCGCGGCAACCATTGCCGCCGCGAAAGCGGGCGCGAGCGTCTGCCATGTGGACGCGGCAAAGGGCATGGTTTCGTGGGGCAAGGAAAATGCGCAGGCATCCGGCGTTCGCGACTGTCCAATCCGCTGGATTGTGGACGACTGCGCAAAGTTTGTAGAGCGCGAAATCCGCCGCGGCAAGCGCTACGATGCCGTTATAATGGACCCACCAAGCTATGGACGAGGACCCACCGGCGAGGTTTGGAAGCTTGAAGACAACATCTGGGACTTTGTAGAGCTGACAACACGCGTGATGAGCGAGAATCCGCTTTTCGCGATAATAAATTCTTACACCACAGGGCTTTCGCCCTCCACAATCGGCTGCATCGCCGAGAGCACCTTCCTAAAGCGCTTCGGTGGAATGTGCGTAAGCGACGAGCTTGGGCTTCCGGCATCTGCGAGCGGTCTTGTGCTCCCCTGCGGCGCGACAACGCGCTGGGAAACGATTGACTAAACTTAAAAAAGGAAACGCGCATGGCTTCAATAATCAGCGTAAAAAACCTTACATTCAAATACACCGACGAAGGCGCAGCAGTTTTGGACGGCATAAATCTTGAGCTTCCCAAAGGCAGCTTCACTGCCATCTTGGGGCACAATGGAAGCGGAAAGAGCACCCTTGCAAAGCACTTCAACTCAATCCTGCAACCAACGCACGGACAAGTTTTGGTAAACGGACAGGACACAGAAAACGACGACAATCTCCTCGAAATCCGAAGAACCGTCGGCATGGTTTTCCAAAACCCGGACAACCAAATCGTCGCCTCAATAGTGGAGGACGATGTGGCGTTCGCGCCCGAAAATTTGGGCATCCCCCCGGCGGAAATCCGCGACCGGGTGGACGAGGCGCTAAAAACCGTCGGCATGTATGAATACCGCCTGCACTCGCCCCACCGGCTCTCCGGCGGACAAAAGCAGCGCGTCGCAATTGCGGGAGTTCTTGCAATGAGTCCCGAGGTTTTGGTGCTGGACGAGCCAACTGCCATGCTCGACCCCCTCGGCAGGCGCGAAATCTTAAAAACTATCACAAAGCTCCGCCGCGAAAAGGCAATGACAGTGGTTTTAATAACCCACCACATGGAAGAGTGCATCGAAGCGGACAGGCTAATCGTCATGTCTCACGGGAAAATAGTGTCGGACGGCACACCGCGCGAGGTTTTCTCCGCTGTGCAGCTTCTTGAAAGCCATGCGCTCTCCGTACCGGAAACCACAAGGCTTCTCTTCGAACTGCGCGAGGCTGGGCGCGATGTTTCGCTCTCGGCGCTCACGGTTTCTGAGTGCGCTGATGAAATTGCAAATATGTATAAAAAAGGATAAAATCCATGCCACTTGTATCTGTTCGTGGGCTAACGCATGTGTACAGCGTCGGCACGCCCTTTGAAAAAGTCGCAATCGACCATATTGATTTGGATATCGAAAAAGGCGAATTTGTCGGCATAATCGGTCACACAGGCAGCGGAAAATCCACCTTTATCCAGCATCTCAACGCCCTTTTAAAACCCACAGAGGGCACCGTTCTGCTCGACGGCAGAGACATCCACGAAAGCCGCTCGCGCGAGCGAGAGGTGCGCTTTCGTGTAGGTTTGGTTTTCCAATATCCCGAGCACCAGCTTTTTGAGGAAACGGTGTATAAAGACATTGCCTTCGGCCCGAAAAACATGAAGCTTTCTGACGAGGAAATTGACATGCGCATTCGCGAGGCAGCCGGCTTTGTCGGCATTTCTGATGAGCTTTTTGAAGTTTCGCCGATAGAGCTGTCCGGCGGACAAAAGCGCCGTGTCGCAATCGCCGGCGTAATTGCAATGCGCCCGGAGGTTCTGATTTTCGATGAATTAACCGCCGGGCTTGACCCACAGGGCAGGGAGGAAATTCTCAAAAACATCTGCAATTATGGCAGCGCAACAGGTGCGACAATCCTGCTCGTGTCCCACAGTATGGACGATATCGCGCGGCTCGCCTCGCGCATCGTGGTTTTTTCCGAAGGCAAAATAGCCATGGATGGCACCCCCACCGAGGTTTTTAAAAGAGCCGAGGAGCTTCGCGGCATGAACCTTGAGGTTCCGAAAGCAACAGAAATTGCGCTCGCACTAAAAGAGCGCGGCGTTGACATTTCCGAGAGTGTTTACACGATAAAATTCCTGCGCAAAGCCATTCTCGGCGAAACGGAGGGGGAGCGCGAATGCTAAAGGATGTCACCCTCGGTCAGTATTTCCCCGGCGACACGCCGATTCACAGACTCGACCCACGCGCCAAAATTTTGGCGCTTGCCGGGTATATTGTGGCGCTTTTTGTGGCAGATGGTTTTTCCGGCTATGGCATCATGCTTCTGCTTTTGGCAGTAGCCAGCGCCACGGCAAAGATAAAACCAAAAACGCTTTTGAGCGGACTAAAGCCGCTTCTCTTCATTTTGATTTTTACAGGAGTGCTGAATCTTTTTTACGGAACCGGCGAGCCGCTCGTGAAGCTCTGGGTTTTCAGCATTACCGCTAGCGGAATAAAAAGCGCCATTTTCATGGTGATGCGCATCATGATTTTGGTGTGCGGCACCTTTCTGCTGACCTATACAACATCGCCCCTGTCCTTGACGGACGGACTGGAGCGCCTGCTCTCGCCCCTTAAAAAAATACGGGTTCCGGTGCATGAGCTTTCAATGATGATGTCAATTGCCCTGCGGTTTATTCCAACGCTCATCGAAGAAACAGACAGAATAATGTCTGCCCAGCGCGCACGCGGCGCAAGCTTTGACACCGGAAAATTAAAAGAGCGCGCTGCCGCACTGTTGCCGCTTTTGGTTCCGCTTTTCATAAGCGCCTTTCGCCGCGCGGAGGAGCTTGCAACAGCGATGGAGTGCCGCTGCTATCACGGCGGCGAGGGCAGAACACGCATGAAAAAGTTAAGCTTTAAAAGAAGCGATTTTTTTGCCATTGCTCTAATGCTTGCGATTGTCGCCCTCGTGTTTTTTAGCAGAGAGCTTCCTTTTTAGAAGGGCGAAAAACGATGGGGCATTTTTGGTGCATTGCCCGAAAAATACAGAAAAACCAATAAAAATCGCAAAAAAACAAAAAAGCCGTACAAAGGCCGATGGGGCAAAAATGCCCCACGAAAAAGCCCTGTAAGCGGCTTCGCACAAAATGGAAAGGCGGAGAGTGAAAATATGCGAAATATTGCCCTTCGCCTTATGTATGACGGGAGCGCTTATCACGGCTGGCAGGTGCAGAAAACCGAAGCCACAGTCTGCGAAACGCTTCAAACCGCGCTCTCCAAGGTCTGCGGACATGAGGTGAAGCTGGTCGGCTGCGGACGAACGGATGCCGGGGTTCATGCCCTGCGCTACTGCGCAAATTTCAAAACCGAAAGCAAAATTCCGACAGACCGCCTGCCCTTCGCGGCAAATGCCCACCTGCCCGGCGATATTGCCGTCTTGGATGCCTGCCAGGCACCGGAGGATTTTAACGCAATCGGCAGTTGTTTACAAAAAGAATACATTTATAAGATATACAATGATAATATAAGAAACCCCTTCCTTGAAAAGCGAGTGTGCTTTTACCCCACGCCGCTCGACATTTCGCGAATCTCCCGTGCCGGCAGCTTTTTTGAAGGAGAGCACGATTTCAAAGCCGTTAGAAGCGTCGGAACGCAAACAAAAACAACCATCAGAAAAGTTTTCTGGTGCAAGGCGGCGCGGCAGGAAAATTTAATCGAAATTGCCATCTGCGCCAATGGCTTTCTGTATAACATGGCTCGCGCAATCGTCGGCACAATGGTATATGCCGCGCACGGAAAGCTTGAGCCGGAGGAAATTCCGCAGCTTCTAAAACACGGCGAGCGAAGCCTTGCAGGACCGACAATGCCGCCGCAGGGGCTTTATATGAATAGAATTTGGTACGACGGCATTGTCGGAGAAATGATGAAAAAGTAGAATTGTTCACATTTTTTATGATAGGGTATTAAACGATGGAAGAAACAAAAAAGCTTAAAAAATCAAAAAAACGAATAATTATCAGCGCACTGCTCATTGTGCTGACGCTTTCGGCTGTGCTTTTGTTTGCCTTTGCGGACAAAATTTTTGCGCAAAGCCAAGGCGAGATAGCGGACATTTCCGAGATTCCATTTTCCTATGAATCGGGAACGCTGCAAAGCTTTGAGCTTGCTGGAGACGGGCTTGCGGTTGTGTCCTCGTCCTCGGCTCAGCTTTTTGATGCTTCGGGCACCAGCGCCGCAAAGCGCATTGTGTCGTTCGGCAGCCCCGCGGTTTCGGCGTCAAGGCATGGCGCGCTGTTTTTTGACATTGGCTCAAGAAACTGTTTTATAATGAATCTTAACGGCGAAATAAAAGATTTAGACGTTTCCGGAAGCATTATAAGCGCCAACATGAACGATTCCGGCTATATCACGGTCATCACAGAGGAAGCCGGCTATAAAGCCCTTGTAAGCGTTTATGACAGCAACCTTGACGAGCTGTACAGATGGTATTCCGGCTCGGGCTATGCCATAAAAGCCGTGGTTGCGCCGGACGGTCGCCATTTTGCGGTTTTAAGCATCACCGCTCAGGGCAGCGAAATACATATTTTTGCCTTTACAAGCGAAACCGAAAGGGGCAGAATCAAGTATGACAATCTTCTCCTGCTGGACTTTTACTTCATGGGAAATTCCCAAATCTGCGCCATCGGTGAAGGCGGCTTCTATTTTTCAAACACAAAAGGCGAGGATGTTGGAAGCTTTGGCTTTGGTGGAATGCACATTTGCGATTACAGCTTTGACAGCACGGATTTCGCGGCAGTTTTCCTCAGTGCATATCGAAACGGCGCCGGCGGCAAGCTCCTGACAGTTTCCGCCGAAGGCACGCGCCTTGGCGAAATTGACATCGAAAAAGATGTTGTGAGCATGAGCTCCATTGGAAGAAGCCTCTTGGTGATGAGCCCGGCGGGTCTTATCCTCTATTCCAGAGAGCTTAATGTTCAAAGGGAAGTCTCCACGCTCATGACCTCGCAAAGTGCGCTTCTGCGTCCCAGGGGTGATGTGCTGCTAAGCTCATCATTTACGTCGGAAATTTTTAAATTTTAACACCTGCATCCCGAAAAAACCGGCACAGCCGCCGGTCGTGGGAAAAAGCGCGTTGCGGCAACGAACGCCGAAACTTACATCTTTTTAGGGGGCTGTTATGAGAGCGATAATAGATATTACAATCGTAGCAATTTTAATAGTTTGTACATGGGGCGGATATAAAAAGGGCATTGTAATGGGAGTTGGCGGAATAATTGCGATAATCGTTGCTCTTTTCGCGGCAAACATCGTCGCGTCCACATTTTCGGCAGAGGTGATTCCGGCAATGCGCCCCTTTGCCTCCGGCTACATGGAAAAGCAGATTGAGGAGGAAGGCGGCGTTCTGGACAACATGGGCTGGAGCGACACGGACTATTCCCTAAACGACCTTCTGGAGATTTATTCCGAGCAGACAGAAGCCTTTGCTGCCCAGTGTTATAAGGCGCTTGGAATTTTCGACACCAGCGCCCGTGCAATGGCGCAGCGCGCAATGGAGCGCCACCAACTGGTCGGTGGCGATTTTATAGACAGCGTTGTTTATGTTCTGTGCGCAAGTGCCAGCTTTGTAATGTGCTATATTCTGGCGTTTTTGCTGGTTCTCATAATGCTGACCGTTGTGGGAAATCTCCCGAACCTCGGCTATAAAATTCCAAATCTTGACACAATAAACGACGCCGTCGGCGCCGGACTTGGACTTATAACAGGACTTCTATTTTGCATAATCATGGTTTGGATGCTCAAATTTACGGGAATTATAATCGGAGAGGAAACATTAAGTGGCACAGTGCTTGCTCGAGTAATATTAAAGCTTGACTTTCTCATAAAATTTTTGGGAGTGTAAAAATCCCCCTGCGTTAAAGCACGGCGCAGGCTAAAAGCAAATCTTAACAATTAGGGAGAAAACTATGGACATGGAACCAAAGCTCTGCAACCGTTGTGGAAAAAACGTTGCAGTGTTCTTCATTGCGAAAATTGAACATGGCGAGCCCAAGAAAGAGGGAATGTGCCTTAAATGCGCCAGGGAGCTGCACATAAAGCCGGTTGACGATATTATAGCCAAAATGGGACTTTCCGAGGAGGAGCTTGACAATCTTTCCGAGGACATGTCCTCGCTTTTAAACGGCGATGGTCTTGAGGGACTTGCCGAAGCCTTAATGGGCGACGATTCAGGCGAGGATGATGACGGAAAAACAGCAACCTTCCCGTTTTTAAGCCGTCTCATGGGCTCGCAGCCCCCACCCCCCACACAAAACGAGCCAAGCGGCAGCATCGTGCCCTTCAACCCCACGCCGAAGGACCCCTCGCGCCCAAGCTCGCAAAAAGACACACGCACGGCAAAGAAAAAATTTCTCGACAGCTACTGCATAAACCTGACTGACCGCGCCCGAGACGGCAAGCTCGACAACATGATTGGTCGCGCCCAGGAGCTTGAGCGTGTCATACAAATCCTAAACCGCCGCCAGAAAAACAACCCCTGCCTAATCGGCGAGCCGGGCGTCGGAAAAACCGCGATAGCCGAAGGGCTTGCCCAGCGCATCGCAGAGGGTAGCGTGCCATATAAGCTGCGCGAGAAGGAGGTTTACCTGCTGGACCTCACCGCGCTAATCGCCGGAACGCAGTTTCGCGGTCAGTTTGAGAGCCGCATGAAGGGTTTGATTCAGGAAATCACCAAGGAAGGCAACGTAATTCTCGTAATCGACGAGGTTCACAACATCGTCGGCGCGGGCGACGCCGAGGGCAGCATGAACGCCGCAAACATCCTAAAGCCCGCGCTCTCGCGCGGCGAAATTCAGGTAATCGGCGCGACCACCTTCGCGGAATATCGCAAGCACATAGAAAAAGACGCCGCCCTCGAGCGCCGCTTCCAGCCCGTAACCGTGACAGAGCCTTCGATTGAGGACAGCGTTGCGATTATAAAGGGCATTGCCCACTACTACGAGGAATATCACGGCGTCGAAATTCCGGAGGAAATGTGTCGCCTTGCCGTCACAATGTCGGAGCGGTACATCACAGACCGCTTCCTCCCTGACAAGGCGATAGACCTAATCGACGAAGCCTGCTCAGACGCAAACCTTAAAAACAAAGACCTTGCAAGACTTTCCGAAATTCAAAAGGAGCTTGCAGACATTGATAAGGAATACGAATTTCTAATGTCAGACACGCAGACCGAGCATTACGAGCGCTTCGCGCAAATCCGCGCCCTGCGTCTGCGCCTTGAGGGCGAAATGCTGAATCTTCAAACCTCCGCGCGCCCAACGCTTTCGGAAGACAACCTCGCCCGTGTGGTTGAGCTGTGGACAAAAATCCCAGCCGCCTCAATCCGCGAGGATGAGTATGAGCGCCTCGCCGGGCTCTCCGCCCGTCTTAAAGCTCATGTAATCGGACAGGACGATGCAATCGAAACCGTCTGCGCCGCGATAAAGCGAAGCCGCGTCGGACTAAAAGCCAAGCGCAAGCCCGTCAGCTTCATCTTCGTCGGCTCCACCGGCATCGGCAAAACCGAGCTTGTAAAACAACTCGCAAACGACCTTTTCTCAAGCCCCGAAGCCCTAGTGCGGCTTGACATGTCCGAATTTATGGAAAAACATTCCGTTTCGCGCATCATCGGCTCGCCTCCCGGCTATGTCGGCTATGACGAAGCGGGGCAGCTAACCGAAAAAATCCGCCGCAAGCCTTACAGCGTCGTGCTTTTCGATGAAATCGAAAAAGCACACCCGGACGTTTTAAATGTACTCCTGCAAATTCTCGACGATGGGCGCATCACAGATGCCCACGGCAGAACCGTGAACTTTGAAAACACCGTCGTAATAATGACAACAAACGCAGGCAGCGGCATAAAAGGCGGCGGTCTTGGCTTTGGACAAACGCTTGACGAGCAGTCAAAGGAAAAAGCGACAAAAGCCCTAAACGACTTCCTGCGCCCCGAATTTATAAACCGCGTGGACGAAATCGTCCACTTCAGCCGCCTGACGCAGGAAAATTTCGAGGACATCGCCCGGCTCATGCTCGCAGAGCTTCGCGATATCATGGCAGAAAAATCAGTTTCCTTCGCTTACGACGACGCGCTCGTTTCCTATCTCGCGAAAAAAAGCTTCAGCCTGTCCTATGGCGCGCGAAATCTGCGCCGGCTCATCCAAAAAGAGCTTGAGGACACCATCGCCACCGAAATTGTGGACCATCACAAGGGCGCAGTAAAATCCGTTTTCGCAACCGCAAACGATGAGAAAATAACCGTTTCCGCATCATGACGCTGCCATCACCCAAAATGGAAAATTTGCCTATTTAAAGCAAAAAATGCCANTTTTTAAAAGAATCATCAACCCATTGATAACACAACAAAAAACGAAGNCGCACGCGGCAAAAATCGCACGCGGCTTCGCTTTGTTACCGTTGCGTTACAAACCGCCAAAAACCATTGACTTTGAAAAAATGTCGTGGTAAACTCATTTCACGGTCAGAGGACTGGATAATCCTTATTTCGCGGACACATCAAAAAACCTCCGCAGAAAAAGACGGCGTCCCAAAACCGCACCATTTCGGTACTATCATTCAATGGCTGGCCTAGGATATCCAAATCATTGAGTGTTGTACATAAACCGGGCGTCCACTCCGGACGTACTACATTATAGGAGGAGTTTTAAGAATGAAAACTCTAAAGAAATCCCTTAGCCTCGTTCTCGTTCTGACCATGGTCCTTAGCCTTTTCGCTATGGGCGCATCTGCTGGCGTTGAAGACTTCAAAGACGCAAAAGCAATCACCCAGGTCGAAGCAGTTGAGGTTATGGTCGCTCTCGGTGTCGTAGAAGGCATGGAGGACGGCAACTTCGAACCCAATGGCAAGTTCACCCGTGAGCAGGCTGCAAAGATCCTTGCATACATGCTTCTCGGACCCGCAAATGCAGACGCATTCGCAACCTACGCAAACCCCTTCAAAGATGTTAACGCTGACCGTTGGTCCGCTGGCTACATCGCATACTGCGCTTCCGAAAACATCATCGCTGGCTACGGCGATGGCAACTTCGGACCTAGCGACGAGCTTTCTTCCTACGCTTGGGCAAAGATGCTTCTCGTTGCTCTTGGCTATGACCCCACAATCGAAGAGCTAACCGGCAGCCAGTGGCAGATAAACACCACAAAGCTCGCTCTCAGCTCTGGTCTCCTAAGGAATGCTGACCTCATTGGCACCTTCAACCGTGAGATGGCTGTTAAGTTCGCTTTCAACTGCCTCACCACAACAATGGTTGAGTACACCAACCGCGGAACAACCGTTATCGGACCCGACGGCATGGTCGTCATCGTTGGCGCATCCATCCCCACCGATATTGCTTCTAACGGCAACAACTACAATGGCTCAGCCTCCAACACCAAATCGGCACAGACTCTCCAGTTCTGCGAGAGATACTTCGAGGACCTCGTATCTGACCACAGAAACGACGACCTCATGCGCCCCGGTCACGAGTGGAAGTATGAGAAGAAGGCTCTCGGATTCTATTCTGACGAAGCTGTCCTCACATACACCGCAGAGATCGAAGGCAGAAACCTCTTCGCAGACCTCGGCAGACCCAGCGCAAGCGCTGTAACCTACGAATACTATCGCAACGGCGCTCCTCTCGCAACTGTTGGTGCAACCTACGAGCTCGTCGCTGGAGGCTTTAACCCCATCGCTGGCAACGACAAGAAGCTCGGCGGAAACGGCATCCTCATCGAGGTTTATGAGCAGGAGAAGAACTCCGGCGACTACACAGTTGTTGTTATCGACACCTATGTTGCAGAAATCTCCAGAGTTAACGCAGCTAGAAACGACGATGCAAGAAATGTCGTCCTCAGACTTATGCCAGCAACCACTGGTGTTGTTGCTCCTGCTAGCACTTTCGCTACAAACAACACATTTGAGACAGAGCTATTTGCAGTAGAAGACATCGTTATCTTCACATACTCTGAAGTAACAGATGAAATCCAGTCAGTTAAGCTCGCAGAAGTTGAGTCTGATGTAAAAGTAGAAAATGCAATGAGAAACGCTACTTCTATTCTTCAGAACTTCAGAGTTGACGGCACAACCTACAGAATGGCAGCAAATGGCGGAGAAGCTGGTACCAATAACACTGTTATCAGAGACAACCAGGTTGACATGTACTTCGATGAGTACGGCTATGTTATCTGGGTAGACCTCTACAAGGCTGCTGCAGGCAACTATGCATATGTTCTCGAGATTGGCGTAAACAGCGGCATGTTCGCTGGCGGCACAGTCTTCGCAAGAATCGTTGACGAAGAGGGCGTCGTAAAGGCAGTCGAAACCGAGTACTACATTGATGCTACTGTTGCTGCTGGCAGCAATGATCTTTGGGGCACTGGTCCCAACGGTAAGGCATTCCTCGCTCTTGACACCGGTGCTGTCAATGCCAAAGGCGCATTTGAGGGCAAGGTTGTTCAGGTAAGATACAGCGCAGACGGCATAGCAGCATTCACAGTGCCTGCTGCAGCTGACAGTGGTTCTGCTACTAATGCTGCTGTTTCTGTCGAAAAGGGCAAGGTTCACATGTCTCTTAGTGGTACAGAACATGCAGCAGACTCCACCACTGTTTATGTCATTCAGCTGAGCGGCAACAACAGATTTAACTCCTACACCGGATTTAGAAATGTTCCCACCATCACAGGCACAGCTGATTATGCATACGCAAGCAAAGACGGCATTGTTAAGTTTGTCTTCATCGGCAACGGTGCAAGCGAAGTTGACTCTGCAAACAGCGCGTTCATCCTCCACAAGAATAACGCTCAGGTAGACTCCGACAATGCTGTAACAGCAAATGTTGTTATCGGCGGCGATGTTGTAGAAGCTAGAATTGCTAAGGCTGTTTGGGATGACATTGGTGCTGAAATTGGCTCTGCCAACCAGTACACAATCACACTCACAGACGGCACCACCGTACGTAACTTCGCAATCTTCAAGAGCATCCAGAGAAACAACGATAACATCATAACACAAGGCACTGCACCGGCTGCAGCTGATGTAATCGAGTTCAAGGGCATCGCAAACTACACTAACAGTGTTGTATCCTTCGATACCATCGTAACCGCTGGCGTTACCAGAGATGCTTATGCATTTGCAGACAACGCAGTAGTTGTCTTCGTTGACAACGCTGCCAACATCTTTGACAGCTACAACGTAACAAAAGATGAAGACGCTTTTGTCTTTGCTGTCCTTAACAGCGACGGCGAGATCAAAGAAATCTACATCTTCGAAGACAAAGCATAATCTAGCACAAACCAATTAATAAAAAGGCTCCCACATCCGTGGGAGTCTTTTTTTATATTTACAAGGCAAAAAATAATTTAATTAAAGATTTTTATAAAATGTCCATGACATCGCGAACTTGCTGTGCTATAATATCTGTACGCATATACTATAATTAACTTTAAGACCCCATATAAAGCCACCACGTCATGGCAACAAGACATGACCTAAAGCATCTTTAACAATATATTTATATCAAGGAGAAATATCATGTCAGAATTTTGCATTTTAACCGATTCGTCCTGCGATTTGGACGCGGAAATGGTCAAAAAGCTTGGAGTCCGCGTGATTCCCCTAGGAATCCACGCCGAGGGCAAGGACTATCTAAACTATCCCGACAACCGCGACATCAGCCCGGCAGAATATTATAACATGCTCCGCGCGGGAATTTCGGCGTCCACCTCTGCCCCCAGCGTCGCGACATTCTCCGATGCGATGGAGGAAATCTTAAACGAGGGCAAGGACATGCTCTATCTTGGCTTTTCCTCCGCCCTCAGCGCAACATACAACACCGGCGCAATCGCCGCCGAGGAGCTGACCGCAAAATATCCCGACAGAAAAATCTACACAGTGGACACCCTCTGCGCCTCTCTGGGACAAGGGCTTCTGGTGCATTTTGCCGCCGCAGAGCAAAAGAAAGGGCGCACAATAGACGAGGTGAAAGCCGCTGTTGAAAGCAGCCGCCTAAACCTGTGCCATTGGTTCACAGTGGACGATTTGAACCATCTCCACCGCGGCGGACGCGTTTCAAAAAGCACCGCAATAATCGGCGGCGCTCTAAATATAAAGCCGATAATGCATGTTGACAACGAAGGCAGGCTGATAAAAACAGGCGTTGCGCGCGGTCGCAAAAGCTCCATCAAGGCGCTTCTTGAAAAGATGCAGGAAACTGCAACAGAAACGGACACCGTCTTCATCTCCCACGGCGACTGCCTGCAAGATGCAGAGAGCCTCGCCGCAATGATTCGCGAGCGTTTTAAGGTGAGCGAGATTTATATAAACTATGTAGGACCCGTAATCGGCACCCATTCCGGTCCCGGCACTCTGGCACTGTTTTTCACCGGCAAGCAAAGATAAGCGGCTTGAATAAATAAAAAAACCTTGAAGCGCGCAGCTTCAAGGTTTTTTTGCCTATATCTCCGCCGAGCAAGGCAAAAAGCTTGCAATTTTTCGACATAGACGAAAATAATGGCGGTGTGCTATACTATCCGCAAGGCGGATAGTATAGTTAATTTAAGACCACGGTACAAAAGCCATAACAGAAGAAGCAAAAAGGAGCCAAAGCAATGAAAAAAACAATCACCTTAATTCTGGCGCTTGCAATGGTGCTGGGCGTAGCAGGCGGCACGCTTGCCGCTTCCGCAAGAAACTTCACAGATGTTCCGGAGGACGCATGGTATGCAGAATATCTCGACTATGCCGTGAGCCTCGGCATCATCTCCGGCACGACAGACACAACCTTCTCGCCCGGCGACACGATGACAAGGGCAATGTTTGTGACCGTTCTAGCCCGTATGAACGGCGTTGACCCAGCCAATGTCACAAGCGCCAGCAATTTCAGCGATATTGAGCTTAGCGATTGGTATGACTATGCAGTCGTGTGGGCAAATGAGAATGAAATTGTTGCCGGCACGTCCGACAACATATTTTCGCCGCACTTGCCGATTAACCGCGAGCAAATTGCGGTAATCCTGCATCGTTTTGTGCTAAGCACCGGCGCGCAGCTTCCCACAGACAATGCTGCCGCAGCTTCGTTTAAGGATGCATCAAGCGTTTCGGATTACGCGCGAGATAGCGTGGAAGCCATGCGAAAAAGCGGCTTTGTTTCCGGCGATGACATGGGAAATTATAATCCGCTAAAGAATATCACCCGTGCCGAAGCCACTGCCATCCTCGTCAGGCTGAGCCAGCACCTTGACCTTCCCAAAGCGGATGAGCCCGTCACTGCAGAAGACGACGCAATCATCACCAAAGTCGCCCTCGTAACAGACGTTGGCACAATTGACGACGAGTCCTTCAACCAGGCTTGCTGGCTTGGCGTTGAGGAGTGGGGTCTTTCCACCGGCGTTGAGTTTGTCTACTATCAGCCCATCGAGGACAGCGGTGCTGCCCGTGAGATGGCTATCGCCCAGGCTGTTGCCGAGGGCGCAAACGCAATCGTTCTTCCCGGTTTTCTTTTCGGAACCACAATCCTTGACCTTCAGGACATGTATCCCGATGTTTACCTTCTCGCAATTGACGTTGGCTCCGGCGACCTTACATACGACTATGTAACATACTACGAGCCGAGCGCAAATGTAACCTGCATCACCTTCAAAGAGGAGCAGGCTGGATACCTCGCCGGCTACGCTGCTGTTCAGGACGGATACACCAAGCTTGGCTTCCTCGGCGGCATGGCAGTTCCCGCTGTTGTTCGCTATGGCTATGGCTTTGTTCAGGGCGCAAACGATGCTGCCGCAGAGCTTTCTATCGAAATCGAAATCAACTACACCTACGGCGGACAGTTCTACGGCGATGAGTCCATCACCGCACAGATGGAAGGCTGGTACAGCAGCGGCACAGAAATCGTCTTCGCTTGCGGCGGCGGCATCTACACCAGCGCTGTTGAAGCTGCTATGCAGTATGACGCAATGGTTATCGGCGTTGACGTTGACCAGCACGATATCGGCACCAAAGCAGAATACAGCTACAACCCGTTCCTCACCTCCGCAATGAAGGGTCTTCAGGCTGTTACAGTTACAGTTCTAGACGAGCTCCAGAACGGCAACTGGGCCGCATACAGCGGACAGTTCATCACCCTCGGTCTTGCAGAGGGCAACTATGTTGGTCTTCCCACCGCAGCCGGTTCTTGGGAATTTGAAACCTTCACAATTGAAGCTTATGAAGAGCTGCTCGACGCAATCGCATCTGGCGCCGTTGCAATCGACGACAGCGTTGAAAATGCAGACGTTTCCGTCTATGAATATACAAACACCACGGTTAACTACATCGCGTAAAGACCAAATAAAAGCCCCCGACAAAGGGGCAGCTATCCTTAACCAGACACATCACAAATAAAAAAAGCGCCCATCACACGATGGGCGCTTTTTTTATGGCTGAGGATAGCGATATGAAAAAATACAGACAGGCATATTATAAAAACAGGGAAGCCCTTTTTCAAAAAATGCTGTCAAACGCCCTGCACTCGGCTCTGCCCTTGCGTTGGAGGGTGCACACGAAATGGCTACAAAAAAGCAAAACCCACATTTGCCCCCGGTTCAAGGAAGATGGCGATTATTTCAGCAGAGAGGGCGCATCCCCCACTCTCCCACGCCCAGCACTCGCAGGGAAAGCACCAAATGCCCACATTGCCACAATCGAAGGCGACTGCCCTTTCAACAAGGTCACAGCACCCTTGGCAGAGCTTGCTGCGTCCGCCCTTCGGGGCAAAATGTGACAAGCCCCTTACCCCGGCATGGTTTTTGCGCCTACATTGCGCTTTTCATGGCATGGATGTATTCATACAGACTTTGATGTGCGCTCCTGCCAAGGCGCGCGATAATGCTAACAATTGCACTGCCGACGATGGCACCGTCGGCAATGGACGAATAGTGCGCCGCCTGCTCGGGCGTTGATATCCCAAAGCCGATTGCAACCGGAATATCGGTAAGACTGCGTATCTCCGCAACGATGGAAGACAAATCGGTTGCAATTTCGCTGCGAATGCCGGTCACCCCCATTGAGGAAACCAGATAGAGAAAGCCCTCCGCATGACCGGCAATTTCCTTGATGCGCTGCTCCGAGGTTGGCGCGACAAGTGTTATAACCTCAACCTCGTATTTTTTTGCAACCGCCTTGGCTTCGCCCTGCTCCTCAAAGGGCAGGTCGGGAATGATGATGCCGCTGATGCCAATGTCCGCACAGCGAGCAAAAAAACGCTCGTATCCATACACATAAACAGGGTTCAAATATGTCATAAACACCATTGGAATGTGCATTTGCTCCTTAATGGATGCGACCATGTCAAATATGCCGTCCAGCCTTGCCCCAGAACCAAGCGCACGCAAGCCGGCGGCTTCAATAACCTCGCCCTCCGCAACCGGGTCAGAAAATGGAATGCCAATTTCAATCAAATCCGCGCCCGCCCTTTGCGCTGTCAGGATATATTCTGCCGAGGTGGCAATATCTGGGTCGCCTGCCATCAGATAGGCGATAAAGGCTTTTTTGTTGTGGAATGCTTCGCTGATTTTATTCATGAATGTTCTCTCCCTTATATCTGGCGATGGCGGCAACGTCCTTGTCGCCGCGACCGGAAAGACAAAGCACAATGCATTTGCCACTGCCCATCTCTGCCGCAAGTCTCACTGCATAAGACACAGCATGGGCAGACTCAATCGCGGGGATGATACCCTCCGTTTGCGATAAAAGCTCAAATGCCGCAACAGCTTCGTCATCCGTGACGGGCACATATTCCGCGCGCCCTGATGTGTGTAGCTGCGCGTGCTCGGGTCCAATTCCCGGATAATCAAGCCCAGCCGAAATGGAATAAACGGGCGTAATCTGCCCAAATTCGTCCTGACAGAAAATCGACTTCATTCCGTGGAAGATACCAATGCTGCCCTGCGAAATGGTGGCAGCATGCATCGCGGTGTCGATGCCGTGACCTGCTGCTTCGCAGCCTATCAGGCGAACCGGCAAATCATCTATAAAGTCATAAAACGCGCCAATGGCATTGGAGCCGCCGCCAACGCAGGCAACAACAGCATCCGGTAGCTTGCCCTCGGCTGCAAGTAGTTGCGCCTTAATTTCTCTGCTGATAATGCTTTGAAAATCTCGAACAATTGTGGGAAACGGGTGCGGTCCCATCACCGAGCCAAGCACATAATGTGTGTCGAAAACTCGCCTCGTCCACTCGCGCATCGTTTCGTTTACCGCATCTTTGAGCGTCATGGTGCCGGAGGTCACCTCATGAACCGTCGCGCCCAAAAGCCGCATGCGATATACATTCAGCGCCTGACGTTCGGTGTCTTCCTTGCCCATGAAAATTTCACATTCAAGCTTTAATAAAGCGGCAGCGGTTGCCGCGGCTACGCCATGCTGTCCTGCGCCCGTTTCAGCTATTATACGAGTTTTGCCCATTTTTTTTGCCAAAAGAGCCTGTCCGAGAACATTGTTGATTTTGTGCGAGCCGGTGTGGTTCAGATCCTCGCGCTTCAGATAAATTTTTGCCCCACCGATTTCCTTCGTAAGATTTTCGGCATAGTAAAGCAGGGAAGGGCGCCCGGCATAACCATTTAGCAAATCAGTCAGCTCCTCTTGAAATGCGCGGTCGGCTTTATAATGCGTATAAGCCGCCTCAAGCTCATGGAGCGTATTCATCAGCGTTTCCGGGATATATTGTCCGCCAAAATCTCCAAATCTTCCGTTTTTCATATTTATTGAAGCCTCCTTACCAATTGCACAAATTCGTTTATTTTTTCAGGGTCCTTAAAGCCGTCTGTTTCAACGCCGCTGCTCACATCCACACATAATGGCGAAAGCAGCCTTATAACATCAGCGGCATTTTCGCTCGAAAGTCCGCCTGCTAAAAAATATGGGATGCCGCGATATTCCTTGAGAGCCTGCCAGTCAAATGTCCTTCCGGTTCCGCCGCGCTGCGCTGAAGCTGTGTCAAACAGCAAATAATCCGGGAGTCGCGGCAATGGCGGCAGAGCGTCGCAAACCCCGACCGATTTTATAACAGGACAGTCGCAATTTTCGCGAATCCGGCTTATATATCCCTCGTCTTCATCGCCGTGAAGCTGAATCAAATCGATAATGCCGCTTTGCGCAATTTCCAAAATGGTGCGTATATCCTCGTTTACAAAAACGCCCACAGCCTTGATTTTTGGGTCCAGCAGCTCCTTTAGCATGGAAGCTGTTTTAATATCTATTCTGCGCCGACTTGGCGCAAAAACAAAGCCGATATAATCCGGAAGCGCAAGGTTAACGGCGGCGATATCCTCCCTGCGCATTAAGCCGCATATTTTAACCTTGCTCATAAATCATCCCCCCTAAGCCTGCGCAGCGCCGCTTTTTTATCGGAAGAGCGCATAAGCGCCTCGCCGACCAAAACAGCGTCCACACCATGCCGGCGCAGCGCCGTCACATCCTGCGAACTGCGAATGCCGCTCTCAGACACAAAAATTATATCCGCCGGAACCATTTTTCTAAGCCGCTCGCTCAAAGTCGTATCAACCTCAAAGGTTTTGAGGTTTCTGTTGTTAACGCCTATAATCCTTGCCCCTGCGCTAATTGCCATCATAGCCTCCGCCTGCGTGTGCGCCTCCACAAGAGCGGAAAGCCCCACGCTGTGAGCAATTTTGATATACTCGGCAAGCGTATCCTCGTCCATTAGCGCACAGATTAGCAAAACCGCGTGAGCGCCAAGAACCTTCGCTTCATAAATCATATAGCTGTCAACGGTAAAATCCTTGCGAAGCAAGGGGACAGAAACCGCCCTTGCAATTTCCCTCAGATAAAGGTCGCTGCCCTTGAAATATTGCGGCTCGGTCAAAACAGAAATCGCGGACGCCCCTGCCGCCTCATAATCTTTTGCAATTTCAAGATAGGGAAAGGTGTCTGAGATAATCCCCTTTGAAGGCGAGGCTTTCTTGACCTCGCAGATAAAAGCCATATCGCCGCCGCAAAGCGCCTTTTCAAAAGGAAACTCAGGCAAAAAGGAAGCCTCGCGTCCATGTGCAAGCTGCGCCATTTCAATAAGCTCCTCCGGCGGCACCACCTTTTTTTGCGCCGCTATTCGCGCTCTTGTGTGCGTTGCTATTTCTTGTAGTATGTCCATGTCCTCACTCCTCGTTTGAATATCGAATAAATTCGTTAAGCTTCTGTATCGCCCTTCCGCTGTCAATGGCGTCGCTTGCCGCGTCCACTGCCGCCTCCATCGAAGCATATTTTCCCGTAACAAGCATCGCCGCCGCCGCATTTAATATTGCCGCGTCTCTTTTCGCGCCCCTCTCGCCATGAAGCAGCGCCTTTAGCATTTCGGCGTTTTCAACAGGCGCGCCGCCCTGCAAATCCTCCTTCAAGCAGCGGTTAAAGCCAAATTGCTCCGGAGAAATTGTGTAAGAGCGCACCCAGCCGCCCTTTACCTCGCAAACAAATGTTGGCGCACTCAGGGATATTTCGTCCAGCCCGTCCTCGCCGTGCACAACCATGGCAGACTCCACCCCCAAATTGCATAGCACCTGCGCCAGCGGCTCAACAAGCTCCCGGTCGTAAACGCCCATAAGCTCCATTTTTGCCCCGGCAGGGTTTGTAAGGGGACCCAAAATGTTAAACACCGTTCTGATTGCAAGCTCGCGGCGAATTGGCGCCACATACTTCATCGCAATGTGATAGTTTTGCGCAAACATGAAGCATATCCCGATTTTTTTAAGCAGCTCCGCACTTTTTTCGGGCGAGATGTTGATGTTTACACCAAGCGCCTCCAAAACATCAGCAGCTCCGCACTGGCTTGAAGAGCTACGGTTGCCATGCTTGGCAACAGGAATGCCGGAGGCTGCCGCAATAATTGATGCCGCGGTGGAGATATTAAAGGTGTTTGCAAGGTCTCCGCCGGTGCCGACAATTTCGATTGCATCCACATCGTGCAAAAGCCGGATGCAGTGCGAGCGCATGCCATAGGCAGAGGCAGTTATTTCATCGGTGGTTTCGCCCTTTAAGCTCAGCGCCGTAAGATATGCGCTCATTTGAACCGGAGATGCCTTGCCTGTCATAATTTCGTGCATGACAGCCTCCGCCGTCTCATAAGTCAAGTCCTGCTTCTTCGATAGGGATAGTATAGCTTCCTTAATCATTTTATATAACCTCCTCAAATATTAATCTGTTAATTTGCACATCCTCTATGCGCCAAAACGCACAGAGAAGCTTGTATGCTGCGATTTATCCAAACAATCCGGCGGTTATCCACATAGGGATTGCCAGAAGCAGCGAGATAAAACTCGCAGCAAAATATATTATCCCGTATATACCGAGATGTTTGTTTGTAAAAGCTCTGTCCCCGGCGACGGCGCGGCTCATCATAGCCCACATGTTCTGATAGGCCATAACGAATGAATTACCTGCCATGACAAATATGAACAACCAAACCAGTGGACTAATTTTGTACGCTTCCTGAATGGCTGGGAGAATAGGTACAAGTATCGCTATGGTCGGGATAAAGAGCGCCACGTCAAAGAACCTCCATAGGAATACAAAAGTCATAACGCAGAACATAAACAGGTACGGATTTCCGGCGATAGGAGCGAGAGCCGGCACAACGATTCCGGCCAACCATTCCGAAATTCCCGTTTCGGCAAAAATCGCGCTAAAGCTGAGTGCTATGGCTATAAAAACAATCAAATCCCAGTTGACCCCGGTGTTAAAATCTTTTGTTTCCAAAACACCTGATAGAAAGAACAGAAAGACAGCGCCAAGGCACACGGCGGCATCAGGCAAACCGTGTATTTCATTGGTGAGAAACAGAACAAAAACGGCAACGAGAATAATCCCCGTCATGATTTCGTGTCTGTTCATTTTTTGAACTGACCGGTTTTTGATGGCATCAATTGCATCCTTAGACAGCTTTTCCTTGGGTTTGAGCAAAACCAGACTGCCTACAATTAAGAGTATGGTTGTAATCGTCACCGGAATAAACAGTGTGGAAAACCATCTGTCGAACATAACAAGCCCTTGAGTACCCGGCACCGAATTTATCATGCCGGATATAATCGGCCCCCAAAGCACGCCGGACATCCATCCTGAACCGGGAATAATTGCCATTCCAAACGCGGTTAGGAGAATGAGCGAATTGCCCTTTGAACCTTTTTCGAGTTTGCATAGTTCACAGCATTGCACAGCTATTGGTATCATGATTGCAACACGAACTGTACTTGAGGGCGTTAATAAACTAAGCGCCACTCCAATCAGTACCCATGCAAAAACCAGCGAAATATAAGACGGTTTGAACAGTTTTATAATTGCCAGTGCAATCCGCTTTCCCAGCCCGGTCTTTTGGAGTGTGAACCCGAAGAAAAGCGCAGGTATAAGCGTCCAGATTGACGATTGCATAAAGCCGGAAAACACGACGACCGGTTTTAGCCCAAGAGCAAGGGCAAAGCATGCCAAAAATAATCCCCCTGCGGAAAATGACAGATTGAAGGGCTTGAAAATCCATATTGATAGCGAAATCAATATGCCCCCCAGCATTAACTGTGCGGTGTCATTCAAGTCGGCGGAGAACGGCTTTAATGCCATGATGATGATTGCAATAAGCACCAGTAAGCCGCTCCCAATATACGATGGTTTGAGCTTATGTGTCATTTTGTTGACCTCCTGAAATTATGTTTTATGTGATGCTTCAAGCAATAATCGCCATCGGTAAATGCTTGCTTGATTAACGTTTGCATACTTGTGTTTCACCGGATACATCATCTTCTTGCGTTCCTTTCAAAATAAAAAAGTCCTTGGTAAAGCGTTTCGCTTTACCAAGGACGAATATACATATCCGCGGTGCCACCTTGATTTACGGGGAAAATCCCCATACTCTTTAACAGGATACAAACATATCCCTCGCAACTGACGTATGCGTTACGTCATGGAATACTCAGCGCGCGCAGCGCCTTTGACCATGCCCTCAGCAGTCCATTTAACAGCTTGCATTTCTGCCCGGCTCTCAGCTCTTCCGGACTCTCTGTAACGCGCATGTGCTGTTGTTATCTCTGCTTCAACGGTTTGTTTATGTAATTTTCAGTCATTATACGACATGCATATCGGGTTTGTCAAGCGGTTTAATAAAAATATCGGCATATAAATTGAAAAAGCTGGATAAACCTCCGTGACAAAGCTTATCGAAGAGAACGCCCCTCATAAAGCCAATCAGCCCTAAATTCACACTGCTGCACCTGCCCACCGCCATATGCTAGGCTGCACCCTCAAACGCTATTATAGCAGTGCTTGAGCGAGCTAAATTTAGCTTGCCGAATCATGCGATTGAAGGTACAATTGAAGTAGAAGCCGTAGCACCCACGTGCTTTTTGAAATGCTGCACCGCCACAAAGTTAGCGGCTAATTCGGATAAATAGAAAAGGAAAAGGAAAGCATTATGAAAAAATATACCAGTACATTATCACTTTGCATCATATCGCTTGTATTTGCAGCGGCGCTTTGCGCTTGCGGTGGCATTGCCGAGCCTGCCAAAAGCCCGGAAGCTACAAAGCAAGCGACCCCGGAAGCCTCAGCGCCGCTCGCCGTGGAGAGCGCTGCGCCGGAACCCGAACCTGTGGGCGTAATTACCGGCAAAGTAACATATAAAGGCATTGAAATAAACAGAATCCTTGAAGAACCTCTGGAAAATACCTTGGGAGAGCCGCTAAGTGCAAATGGACTGTATTACTTTTATGATGGTTTGGAAATCTATTATAATGAAACTGTTGAAATGCTTTTTGCTGTGGATTTAAGTCTGCTTGAGATAGACGGAGCCACTATGGACAAGACCCAGGCAGAACTAATCGCCATGCTCGGCGAGCCGATAGGTGAATATTACCCCGTGGGAGGCGCTCAAACGGTGGAGTATCGCACATCAAACGGCTATGTGTTGAGCTTCTCGTTTGGCTCCGGCAGCAGCGCACATATCGTTAGCATTTGGTCGGAGCTAGCAGGGAAGCCCACTTTAGAAGATATGGAGCAAATTTTTTCAATTGCAGACGCATATGAGCAGTTTAATAGGATGTATGAATACTATGGAATCACCTATAGACCGGAAATGGACAGGGAAGAGGACGGCGCTCGAATTTATAATTTTATCGTGGATTATTCCTACGGTGAAAATTCCGGTTCAGATGTTTATACTTACTGCTATGCCTGGGTAAATTCGCTTACAGGAGCCTTGACGTTTCAGGAAGCCGGAGAGAGCTTATACTCCAACTCGCCGGACACCATGCTTCCTCTCCCGATGCGAAACGGTGCGCTGGTTCCTTATGACAGGTTTACACCTCCCGAATATATATGTGGCATAAGCTATAGCTTTTTGGATATAAGCATTATGAAAACATATCAGGCGCAGCTTAGAGAAGCCGGCTTTACTGACCACGGAACCGTTATGGCGATTGAGTCGTATTGGACATATGAGCGAGAGTCTGATGGAAAAATTCTTTGTGTGGAGCTGCGCACCGGCGGAGAAGGCTTTTCAATATCTATGCATGCCTATTAAGGCGCCGGAGCGGAAGGGTTGCTTGAGCATCTTAAAGGTCTTGCCAGATTTGAAAATTGTACTTTCAAAAAATATTAAATAATCGTCAGGAGGATTAAATTGTATCTACTACTGATTTTAGATGAAGACCAAAATATCATCGCAGCAATCTATGAAAAGCACTACAAGCGCATGCTATACACCTCGACAAAAATACTTGGAAATGCCAAGGGCGAGGAGGCGCTGCATGACTCTTTTGTAAAGCTTATAGAACGATATGAAAAAAATATTTCAATTTTGCGTGACAAACCCGCCCTCTTTTTTGTCATAGTAGTGAGGAATCATTCTCTTAACATTTTGAGAAAAGAATCATCAGATGATGTCGCTTTAGAAGATGAGCTAATTTTCTCAGATGAAGCCGACCTCGAAGAGAGAATAATCGCAAGCGACACGGAAGCTGCGCTTGTCGGCTTAATTAAATCGCTAAACCCGACAATGAGAGAGATTTTGGAGTATAAGTACATACTCGAATATTCTAACAAAGAGATTGCAGAAATTTTGGGACTCACACAAACCGCTGTTTCTTCTCGCATTGACAGGGCAAAAAACGCACTTAAAAAGAAAATTGAGGAAAGGGGACTTGAGAGCTTTGAATGATATTGAATTTGAACAAGCGCTAAAAAAAGCGCTTATAACGGCAGCAGAAGCAGATTGCATGCGCGACATGCCACCAGATGAAAAACTTGGTTCACAGCTTGCTCCCTCTGCAAAATTTGGGCAAAAGATGACAAGGCTCATCAAAAATCCAAAGTCTTATATTAAATCGCAAAAACGACCACCTTATAGAAGATTTTTAAATACTGCCGCAATGATTGTTTTAGCGGTTTCGATGCTCTTGGGAGTGTCCATGCTTTATCCCCCTGTAAGAGCCAGTGTGACAAAACTCACTCGAACATGGGCTGATACACATTCTCGATATGAAAACACAGGCGAAGATGCTCCCATAATTCCAACATCAGTAACCCTTGGCTATGTGCCGGATGGCTTTGAATTGGTGCTTGAGGATTATCACGAGCTTGGGATAGCTATTGTTTATCAGGCAGAAGACGGCACCTTTTTATCTTTGGATATATCATGGCTTGGAAAATTTTATATTAATAACGAGCATTCAGATTTTTATACCATGACTATTGACAATTATAGTGTAGATGTCTATGAAAGCAACGACGCAAATTATCAGAGCATCTTAGTATGCCATGACGAAAATAGGAATATCACAATTAATATAATAGCCTATCTTGATGTTGATGAACTTGCTAAAATAATTTCAAACATGGAATTTGAATAAAAAGCATTAGCTCTTATATCAATGGAATTAAAGGCGCTTCCGAAACGGACTATTCTTAACTTTAGGATAAATAAACTTTACGAAAGGAGTGATGCTTATGTGGAAGTTGTAAATAAGCAGTCCGGCATGATATATCCCAGAAAACAACAAAAAATATTCCTAATTTTTTACAGAAAGGTATGATTACTCATATGAAAAGAAGTCGTATATTCTCTTTTGCTGCCGGCGTTGCTACAAGCGTTTTGTTTTTCGCCTGCATCACAGGGGCTTTAGCCGCCAGCGGAGAAATTAGCTTTAACTCAGCAAAAATCTATCTCGGTGGCACGATGCTTGCGGAGGAAGGTCAAAATCTTCAAACCACAGCAGGTGCAGAAATTCCATCCACCATTGTGTACACAGATGCAAACGGCGGCGATACCCTATATGTCCCGATTAGACATTTGACAGAGGCATTAGGTTATGATGTAGTCTGGCTCGGCGAGGAAAACACAGCCTCCGTTTTCATTACTCATAATAATGCCATGATATACACAATGTCGTCTGAGTTCACCATAGGGCTCACCGTAGAGAACATCAAGGAAATCGAGCCTGTTTCACCTGTTGGCGGCACCACGGTTCTTCCGGTGACTGAACATATATCCAGAGAAAACTTCACATATGAAATCCCATTTGACCCGACAAAGGGCGAATACATGACCGTAACCGTTAAAAATAATCTGTCTGCTCCGATACAGTTTTCTTGGGGCGTGCTAAACCCAAGCCCAACTATTACGGGCGAAGAACCATCAGTGCACATGAACACCGCCGCGGTTATGCCAAAGCAGGTTCGGGGCGAGAGCACAATGGTACGCACCTTCCAAGTTGTCGGCACCGAGGATATGCAGGCGCTATATTTGAACATCGGAAATGTCACAGATATGTGCGAACTGCGCTCTTTTGAGGTTAGCGTTGTTCAGTTTAGCGAGTAAATATAATTAAAACAGGTTCGGTTTTATGAACATGAAAAACTTTAAAAATCGTCTAAATTCAGATGTACACTATCGACTATTAGTTTCCGGCAAAATATCGTTTTTAATGGTATGGCTTATCCCAATTACGAGCTGGATTCCGTTGTTACTGCTTTGGGCGTGGAACCTTTACTCACTGTATCGTGACAGCGCCCCAAATAAAATTAGGTTTTTCTATTTAGCTGTTATGGTGTTAGTTTGCATTTTGGTGCTTTTTAATGTTTATATGAAAATTATCTCAGCATAGCGCGCAACAATGCCAAACAAACATAATTGAAATGCTTTATTTTTGCATCAGAACTTGGCGATGCCTTTAACCCAAGAACTTATATAACGCTTTGACATAAAGTGGTCCATCAATCGAATATTGGACATGCGAAGTCCAGCGCGTCATTAGACATGTACACTCATATAGAAGATGATGAAATTGGAAAAGCTAGTGCATCTTTTAATTTAGAGACAGATATTATTAATCTACATCGTTTTTTAAGCGAGATAGTCGGAGCGTTATTTTTGAAAGAAAAAAAGACAGCCCTAGATTTCTAAAACTGCCTCAAAATATTGTTCTTTATTTACATATCCTGTACGAACTCCGACCATCTCCGACTTAGCATTTTGCCCAAAATCGCAGTAGAAAAGGCATGAAAAATCCCTTGAACCGTTGCGGTTCAAGGGAAATATGTGGCTGCGAGGGTCAGACTCGAACTGACTACATAAAGCAAGTTTTTATTACTCATGAAAATCTAACAAACACCCTAAATGACTACGAATTTCGTCATTTAGGGTGTTTTTCGCCTATATTGTGTAATTTCGAGTAATAAACTGGCAATGTTTCTCGAAAAATAATCAAAATAGCTATATAGAAAAAGTTTTAGCCGATTCTAAAAGACAATTTCTTACACAATAAATATAGGACCTTCTTCTTAGACGAGATATATACATCGCATATCTAAAAATATATCACTTACAAGCCGGAGTCACTTGAACTAATACATCACAACTCTACAAATTAGAACACGCAGGTTATCAGTGACAAGCCCCTATCCTTGAGGCAACTTCGGGTATAACGTGAGTTCAGACGCATCGGCGACGCTGTTCCAACGCTCGCCGCGTTCTTCTTTTATATAAACGACTTTTTCGAGGACTTCCTTGAGAAGGTCGTTTTTTGCTTTTGGAGTGGGGAGCTCTTTGTAAACATCAAGGAGCCGTTCCACCTTTGGGATAATATCGCGGCGGCTTTCCTCCCACGCCTCCTCCAATTGCAA
>JGI994J12354_10000467_pt1 | contig 40473 bp, 40 predicted proteins | sample IntmicLarv3ML3BL_FD_12354 | JGI IMG/M metagenome (IMG submission 12354) | reverse complement strand
TAATAAAGAAAGAGTAGTTGAGGTGTCTTTATCGTTCAAGGATATGAGCATTGACCAGAGGACTCCCGCGAGGGTCGAGCACAGACGTGCCGATCTTGTGCGTGTGAGGAAGATCCATTGGGTCAAGGCCGAGAACATCGATGAGGACGGCTTCGAACTTATCCTGAAGACAGAATCCGGAACATATGTGAAGGAGTTCGTCTCGGGGGATAATGGACGCAGCATACCAAGCTTCTCCGATGCACTCGGAATACAATGCAAGGTGGAGACACTGGATGTTCTGTCCATTGACGAATGAGGAATTGAGATGAAAGCATCGAAAGGAACAAGGACAAAGACTAGGATGTTGCTGAGCAAAAAGCCCAGGGCACGCGGTCTTTCCCCTATCACCATGGGCATGCAGCACTTCGAGAACGGCGAGAAGGTCAACATCATAATCGACCCGAGCGTTCACAAAGGCATGCCGTTCTCCAGATTCCACGGCCTCACAGGCGTGGTCACTGGACAGAGAGGGGATGCGTTCGAAGTGTCGGTCAAAGCAGGCAACAAACTGAAGATCGTTGTAGCAAGACCTGAGCACCTGAGAAGGAACAACTGAAAGTGATAACATGCCTGAGAAATACGTGACCTTGGCCGAAGTGAAGGAAATACTCGAAGCAGAGAGCGCAAAGAGAGAAGTCAGCACGCAGCAGCGCGCAGCCTTAGAACATGCTCAGGCAGTTGTGAAACTTTCGTTGGAAGACACAGAGAAATTGATCGATGAGGTGAACGCACTTGAGTTCACTACAGATTACATTTCACACAAAGTCGCAGACATCCTTCCGAAATACCCGGAAGATATCCGCGCAGTTTTCGCTAAAGAGAGAATCACTCTCTCTGCTGAGGACATTCAACAGATAATTGATATAGTGGTAAAGTACCTTTAACTCTTCGGAGGCTCTGTCTTGGAAGAATTCGCCTATATCATCGACTATCTGCCTCAAGGGCTTCCCGGTGGTAACTTCGGAAAGAGGGAACCGCTGTGCTATGCCGTTGGGGACTCTGAGTTCAAGCTCTTTGAACTCGTGCCGAAGCCTAATGCAACAATGAACATGGGCGACCGTGTTTACATCGGAAAGGAAACTGCCGAGCGTACACAGATCGATCATGTGAAAAGGCGCGTAGGATACGAAGAGCTTACACATACCGCTCAGTCTGAACTGGAGTATGTGGTATCAGACATCGTCATGGCAGACCAAGAGAGATTCATAAAGTTCTACAACGAGGCCGAACCGGTATCGTTGAAGAAGCACATGTTGGAAGAACTTCCCGGTTTGGGAAAGAAGACAATGTTCGCGATCCTTGACGAACGCAAGAAAGGAAAGTTCAAAGATTTCACTGATCTTTCGACCCGCGTTCCGCTGATCAAAGGGGCGGAGAAACACATTATCAAAAGGATAGTGTTAGAACTCTCAGATCCGGACAGGAAGCACTACATCTTCGTCTCCAAATGAGCAGGAACGAGACTTCCAGGCTTATCTCCGATACCGGAATAGTACCTAAGAAGAGCAAAGGCCAGAACTTTCTGATCGACGGCAGAGTTGCAGACAGACACATCGCTTTCGCTCAGATAGAGAACGGAGACAAAATACTGGAGGTCGGCCCCGGACTTGGGATACTGACAGAAAGATTGTTTGCAACCGGCTGTGACGTAACAGCAATTGAATTGGACGTGAAACTTGCTGAATATATACGAAACACATTCCCTGATGTTGAACTAATTGAGGGGGATGCCATGAAAGTTCCTTTCCCAAAATTCGATAGATTCGTAAGCAACCTTCCATACAGCATCTCCACACCCATAATATTCAAACTCCTGCAACATGATTTTAAAAAAGCGGTCGTGATGGTCCAAAAAGAGTTTGCAGAAAGGATGGTCGCTGATGTCAACAGCCTCGACTATTCCCGTTTGACGGTGAATGTGTTCTACAAAGCTGACTGCAGGATATTGGAAACAGTTCCTGCGTCAAGGTTCAAGCCTCGTCCGAAGGTGGATTCTGCGCTTGTTGAGATAGTTCCGAGAAAAGCGCCGTTCGAGGTCTTGGATGAGGAAACGTTCTTCAAGGTCACGGAAGTGACGTTCGGCCACCGCAGGAAGAAGATAGGGACGTCATTGAAAGCACACGGAATGATAGGTTCCGTTGATGTTCCTTTTCTTGACGAAAGGATCGAGAACCTAAGGCCCGAGGAAATAGGTCAGATAGCTGATGCCGTCTTCCTCGGAGGTAATATATCGTAAATTACCATATCGTAAAACATGCAGATAGGTATCGTCGGCAAACCGAACGTCGGAAAGTCCACTTTCTTTGGCGCAGTGACCATGGCGCCCGTTGAGATTGCCAATTATCCGTTCACTACGATCGAAGCTAACAAAGGAGTAGGTTACGTAAGATCTCCCTGCCCTTGTAAAGAAATGAATGTCACTTGCACTCCGCACAATTCAGGATGTGTCAACGGAACGAGGATGATACCTGTGGAATTGCTGGATGTTGCCGGTCTCGTCCCGGACGCATGGCAGGGCAAGGGTCTTGGGAACAAGTTCCTGGATGACCTGAGGCAAGCGGATGCGTTGATAAACGTCATAGATGTAAGCGGAAGCACTGACATCGAAGGGAACCCCGGAAACCCGGGAACACATGACCCGATGGAAGATATCGTATTCCTGAGGAAAGAGATCGACTTATGGATCAGAGAGATCCTAAAGAACGGTTTCAGCAAGATCGCAAAACAATCAAAGATGCAAGGTGGAAAAATAGAAACGGCAATTCAAGAACGTCTTGCCGGTCTGAACATCACTGAACTGCAGATAAAACAGGCATTGCGTGATCTTGCATTGCCGGAAGATCCAATGAAATGGGATGATGACGTCCTATTGCAATTGGCATCGAAACTGAGAGCAATAAGCAAACCCATGATCGTCGCAATGAATAAAGCGGACATTGCTCCGCCCGGCAACATTGAAAAAGTTTCCAAAGGATCTGAGTACTCAATTGTAACAATGTCAGAAACGGAATTAGCATTGAAAAAAGCTGAATCTGTTGGCTTGGTGGAGTATGTGCCAGGCGATAAAACATTCACGATCAAGAACCCAGAAAAACTGAACGCGGGACAGAAGCAGGCACTTGAATATATGAGTCAAAAAATGGCGACATACGGCGGAACAGGAGTCCAAACGTGTTTAGAAAAGGCAGCCTTCGGAATGCTTGATCTCATTGTTGTCTACCCCGTAGAAGATGAAGGAAAGTTCACAGACCATTTCGGTCGAGTGCTTCCTGATGCATTATTGATGCCAAGAGGATCCACAGCAAAGGACATGGCGTACAAAGTTCACACAGACCTCGGTGACAAGTTCATCAGAGCGGTCAACGCAAAAACGAAAAGGACCATCGGTCACGATTACATCCTTCAGGACGGAGACATAATCAAGATAATCGCCGGGAAGTAACGAAAATGTGGGATGTACGTCTGATAAGCGCTTCATACGCAGTGAATGGAGATGACGTTACTATCGAGTTGTTTGGAAAAACGAGAGACAAGAAGTCCATAACAATACTGGACAATTCTCATCGGCCGTATTTTTTCATCGTTGAACCGAAGGGCGAGGTTGAGATCGCTCTGAAGAAGGATAAGGACGTAATTTCTCTGGAAAGGGATCAGCTGTACTTCAAGTCAAAAACAAGAGATGTTCTCAAAGTTACGATAAAACATCCATGGAAGGTTCCCGAATACAGGAACTTCTGGAAAAGAACGTATGAGATTTTGGCAGCAGACATTCCGTTCCATCATCGTTACATTTACGATTCAGACATGGGCGCATGTATCTCCGTTGACGGGGAGATCGTAGAGAATGAAGGATACTGTACCGATCTGGTCATTCGCATGAAGTCATTCAACAACATAGAATCCTTTGATCCCGGTCTGAAGATGTTGTCGTTCGACATTGAGAACAGCATCGCCAACGAAACGATATACACCATATGTTCAGTCATAAGAGAAAACGGAAAAACGATCAAAACATCATCTTTCAAAGGGAATGAGAAAGATATCATCCTTGACTTCACAAAACTCATTCGATCTGAAGACCCCGATCTGATAAGCGGGTATAACATCGACAACTACGATATTCCGCACATAATCAAACGTGCTCAGCATTTGAAAATTGAAGGTGAACTGAAATGGGGCAGGGATTACGGTGCACCCAAGGAGATATCGGACAAATTCTGGAGACTGAAAGGTCGTTTAGTAACAGATACGTGGTGGGCGATCAAAAAAGAATTACGTCCGAAGCAGGAGACACTGAACGCTGTATCTGAGCTCGTCTTAGGAGAATCGAAAATGGATGTCGATCCCAAGAAGATGGACGAAGAATGGAAGAACAACCCCGATAAAGTGATAATGTACTGCATCAAGGACGCAGAACTTTCCATACGAATACTTGAGGAAGTGGGAACGATAAGGAAAGGGATGGATCTTGCGACCGTTTCGAAATTGCCGTTAGAGGATGTTATGACATCGGGTTCCTCTCAACTGATAGATTCAATTCTGATACGCCGCGCGGACAGGGAAAAGGTTGGCGTTCCGTTGACAGGAAAGTTCACCAGAACGGATCACATCGAAGGAGGATACGTTCACACAATGAACGCGGGATTGTACCACTGGGTCTGTGTACTGGACTTCAAATCTATGTATCCGTCATTGATCATTGCAAAGAACATCTGTTTCACCACATTATCTGGAGACGGCGAGATAGTAAGCCCCATCGGGGCAAGGTTCATGAGCAAGGAACGGAAGGTTGGACTGCTGCCGAGGATCCTGGAAGAGCTGATGAAGGAACGTGACAGCACCAAGGCCAAGATGAAGAAGTCTACGGACGAACACGAACGCAAATACTACAATGGCCTTCAGGAAGCTGTCAAAGTTCTGATGAACTCATTCTACGGTGTGTTTGCATCAGCCTTCTACAGATTCACAGACAAGAACATTGGCGCTTCAATAACAGCATTTGCAAGGGACAGGGTCACGAGCATAATCAGTGAACTCAAGAAGGAGGAAGTCTCAGTCATCTATTCTGATACTGACTCAGTGTTCATTCAGTCACCGCATGAGAATCTTGAAGAAACGGTCGTTTTCGGAAAGAAGATGGCCGACCGTTATTCAATAGAAGGCGGACTGCTTGAATTCGAGAAAGTGATGGAACCATTGTTCTCACACGGAAAAAAGAAACGTTACGTCGGAAAGGTATTGTGGCCTACGAAGGAAGACGACCTTCTTGTAAGAGGTTATGAGATCAGACGTTCCGACTCATTCGAGCTGCAAAGCCGTCTGCTCATGGAGGTGTTCGAAAGAATATTGTCAGAAGACGGACCCGGAGCAGTTGCTGCTGTTCGCAATACGATCAAAGATCTTCTTTCAGGAAAAGTGGAAGCTTCTGATCTTGTCATTTCAAGAACATGCAGAGGCGCGGACGGTTACAAGAATCCCGATAACATGGCGAACGTTCAGGCTGCGAATAAACTGATCAAACTCGGCTATGAATTCATTCCCGGAATGAAGGTATCTTGGGTAGTAACGAACTCAAAGAAAACACCTCAAACGGTTGAGCCGTACGTATCAGGAAAAGAGTTCACGGAAAAACCGGATTATCAATATTATGCGGAACGTTTAGCTCAAACTGCGTCAAGGGTAACAGAAGTATTCGGATGGGGTGAAAAGGACTTGATGTCAGGAAGCCAGCAACGTACGTTATTCAGCGATGCTTACGAAACAACTTCGATGAAGGCTTCAGATGAAAAGAAACCCGAAATAAAACCAAAAGCAAAGAAAACCAACCTGTCTGACTTCTTCTGAGGATGTTAAAATGACGATCTATGAGAATATCTGAAAAAACGTGCAGATATCTTTAATCGTGACTGCCATCACGACCGAGTTACTTGATAAGCCCCGACTGAGGATAGAACAGAAAGAACAGCACTATGCCCATCAGTATCAGCATTACGCCGCAGCCTTTTGCAAAACTGATGCTTTTCTTCAATCCCATCATTTCGACCGTTTCGGGTGTCGTGAACGGGTACTTGATGATCACCGCTCCGGAAATGAATAACGGTATTGAAAAGAGTATGAACGCGTAGTCAATGAAGATCACTCCGGGAATCATCAAAAGAAGCGGTACGAGCACCAATATCAGGTATATTTTTGACTTTTCCTCTGCCAGCTTCATGAATTCCGCTTCTTTGATACGGCATTCTTCGCTGCAGAATCTTCCCCATCCTGTTGATGACTCACGACCACAAAATCCGCACTTCATTTTTCTCTCCTTTAAAGAAGATACCTAACCTATAAATATGGTCTCACTGTACAGGACGTTTACGTAACATAATGTTACGCGGAAATGTGCCCGTAAGGGTGAATCCGTAAAGGTGATAATAATGGCTGAAAAAGAGCAAGAGACCAAGACCGTCAGCGGAAAGAGCATGTACTCTTACATCGCAGATGCTTGGAAGAATCCTGACAAGACTTATGTAAAGGACCTGAACAAACAGAGACGCATTCTCTGGAGAAGAGAGGAAAACTTCTGCCGTGTTGACAAACCGACACGTCTGGACAGGGCCAGAAAATTAGGATACAAAGCTAAACAGGGCTACGTGATCGTTCGCGGAAGGGTCAGAAAGGGATCATTCCAGAAGAGGACCATCAGAAGCGGAAGAAGAGCTAAGAGAAAGGGTATCACAAAGATCACTGTAGGTAAAAGCTTACAGAGAATGGCTGAGGAAAGAGCTCAGAAAAGATATCCGAACCTTGAGGTGCTGAACTCATACTGGGTTGGTATGGACGGACAGCACGAGTGGTATGAGATCATACTCGTAGATCCGCACCACCCTGTGATCATGGCAGACGCAAAGATCAACTGGATCTGCGGACCCCAGCACAGCGGCCGTGTATTCCGCGGAAAGACCTCTGCAGGTCAGAGAGGACGCGGATTGCACCACAAGGGCAAAGGCGTCGAGAAATGCCGCCCGTCCATCAGGGCGAACGGCAGGCGCGGAAAGTAAATTCCTTCAAGGACGGGGCAACCCGTCCTTTTCAATTTCATTTCTTCTTTTACGAATTTTCAAAAGATATCGTTTTTGCGTGAGTACATTCTGAATATCAGAATATCTCTGAAAGTTTCTGTCTCACTTCCTCATCCGTCATTCCGACGGTCGGGAAGTAAACCGGAAGATTACCGGAAACGTCAACGCTTTCCACTTCGCTGACAGATGCACCGGATACGAATCCTAACGCCTTGACTGCGTTTGCTTCTTCCTCTGATAGTTTCTTGAATGATGTGTCGTAACGTTTCAGCAACGCTGTGTCGTATTCACCGTAAACTATTGCTTTACATCCGCGCTTCATCATCAGCCACGCGGAAAGAAGACCGCGTTCGTTGTTCACTTCTGCGATCACTTTACCTTGGCTTCCCAACGGGAGTCCGGCGTAGCACTGCAAGTATTCCGAAAAGATGTATGCTTTGTTGTTCCTCACTTCAATGAAGAATGTCACCTCAGGAGTATGAAGATCCACTTTGAGATCTTCGTTCGCAAGGAATATGGCAGAACCTGCTTCCTTAGCTACTTCCATGCTCGAATAACCGTGAGTTCCTTCACGTCTGGCACTTACTCTGAACCGCTGACCTTTGCTTATTTTTCCGATTGAGTATTCTGCTGCTGTGCTGCATATCTCTTCCATGGAAGAACCGCATACTGCCGCTCTTGAAAGCGAAGCTATGCCAAACACCCTCCTTAGGGAATGCGCAGCCTTTTCCAGATCGTTCGATTCAACGTAGAATCTTCCGCTGCCTGTTGTTATTATCGCTTCTATGTTATCTTGTGCAAGCATTGACATCATGTTCGATCTCAATTGGTTCTCGAACCGTCTTCGCACTGGAGTACTCTTGAGTCCAATCTCAGAATAACGTATCAGCAGTAATTCCACGATGTTGTGATGTCTTTATTCTTATTAACATAACGGTTCAGACAAAACTTAATTAATGCCGTTAAGTATGGGAAACCATGGAACCGATGCTGATGTTCACACTCATTCTTGTGGGAATGTTAGCCGGCGTCCTTGGAACGCTGTTCGGATTGGGCGGCGGTGTCATTCTTATTCCAATGCTTACTATTGCGTACGGTCTTGCACCTGCTGAGGCCGCTGCTGTCAGTCTCGTCGGAATAATCGCAGCATCTACCGGAGGTGCAGCATTCTTTGTTCGAAATAAGGTTTCCAACATCCGTTTAGGAATGGCCTTGGAGATAAGTACTGCGATCGGTGCAATAGTTGGTGCTATGCTCGCAGTATTCGTCGACGGTCTTTGGATCATTGTGATATTTGCGATCGTCATTGCATACAGCGGAATCAGAATGGCCCTTGACCCTAAAACTGAAGTTAGGGAACAGGAGAACGGTGATTCTTCGTATCATGACCTGAAGGACGGACGCGAGAAGAGATACACAGTAGAGAACATCAAGACCGGGTCGGCAGTGTGCAGTGTTGCCGGTATCGTGTCAAGCATGACCGGCGTGGGCGGCGGCGCCATCAAAGTTCCGCTGATGAACATGCACATGGGAGTTCCTATCAAGGCTGCAGCAGCAACAAGCAGTTACATGATCGGAATAACAGCATTCAGCGGTGCTATCGTTTACTTCGTGAGCGGTCAGATCCTGCTGGAATATGCCGGTGCGGTCGCTGTAGGTTCTTTCCTTGGTGCACTGATAGGTTCGTTCATTTCAAGGTTCATTGACGGTCAGTCCCTGAAAAGATACTTCTCTGTTCTTCTGTTCATCATCTCCGGGATCATGTTGCTTAATGCGGGAGGCGTTCTGTGAGATTATACGAGAACACGGCTGCTGCGTTACGTTATGGTATCGTTGCCGGCATAATCGTCATCGCGATCGGCCTCATGGTGTCGTCCTTCGATACGGTATACGAAGACCGCATCCTGTGGTTCGGAATACTGATATTACTTGCAACTCCGTTATTCGGTATCGTTGTCTCACTGATCTCACTTGCCGCGGAAAAGGACTGGAAATGGGTGTCCGTTGCTTCTGTACTATTGGCAATAATCGCTTCCGGAGTGGTCGTTGCGTATCTTGTTTAAGGTAATCCTAATATATTCTACATCCGCTTGACCATGCATGAGTGAAGGGCTCAGCACACTGACCAAACTTCAGCCTGCGATCATCATTCTTGCTGTTGTCATTGGTATTGTGCTCGGTCAATTCGATTTTGCGTCATCTGATGGCTCCGAATATCTAATGGAATTCTTCCTGATGGCATTGCTGTTCTTTGCGTTCTTAGGGATCGATATAAGGGATATTGCCAAAGCGTTCGGCAACAGGAAATTCACTGCTACTGCGTTGACGTTGAACTTCATTTGGACGCCTGTCTTTGCGGTATTGCTGGGATACCTTTTCTTAAGCGATTCATTGGACATGAGGATAGGTCTGCTGATGATGCTGGTCACTCCCTGTACGGATTGGTATATCGTCTTCACGGGAATGGCAAAGGGAAACACAGCATTGAGTACGTCCATTCTCCCGTTGAATTTTATCGTTCAAGTTATCATGTTGCCTTTATGTTTGTTCCTTTATCTTGGGACGACCACATCATTCGACATCGGCCCGGTGCTTGGGGGCATAGCATTCGTTCTCATCATTCCTTTCGTTCTAGCTAATGTTGTCAAAATGCTCATGAGAAGATCGGGGAAGGAAGAGAAGCTTACTGACACTGTTAGCAGACACGGAGATAATCTTCAGTTACTGTTCCTTTGTTTAGCGATCGTGGTTATGTTCGCATCCCAAGGCAAGATGCTGGTTGAAGAACCTCAGCTGCTGCTGAGGATGCTGATACCATTGGGTGTATTCTTCCTGGTCATGTTCATAATTTCACAATTGGTTGCGAAACGTCTGAGATTCAGTCATCCCGACTCCGTTTCATTGACCATGACCACGCTGGCGAGAAATTCTCCATTGGATCTGGCGATAGCTGTCATCGCATTCCCGTTCAATCCGTTAATAGCGTTAGTATTGGTGATAGGTCCGCTTATCGAATTACCGGTGCTGGCACTAGTTGCTCACGTTCTTTTGAGAAAGGATCCCCGGCGTAAGAAGGATACAGCTCAGAGCGACATCGAATGATCATTCCGTGTTGCTGTCGGTCATGTCTTCCTTCGCTTCCACTAACGATTCAACAATGCTCTCGATTATCCTTCTGTGACCGTCTTTCATCACAGACAGTTTCCTGCTGAGTTTGAACAGAATGTAAAACAAATAAACAGACGGTACGGCAACTATCAGTGCACTTATTCCTGCGAAGTCGGCTATAACAAATGTCGCACCCATTATGAACAGCGCCATGTTCAGGATTATGACCATTTCCAACCGGAGGCTTGTGCTTTCCAATGTTGTACACTTCTTTATGCTGGTCATCATCGTATGGTGTTTTTCCTGATTAATCAAGCTCTCGACAGACATCAATTCTGACGTATCATCTATCTCTTTGACAAAGAGCAGAATGATCACCAGTATCGCCAGGAAGACTGAAGCAACACCGAGATCGCTGTATATTCCGCTGTCGTGATCGTGGATGAAGAAGACAACTTGGAAGGTTATCGCCATTTCGATACCTATCAGAACACCGATGACGGTTCTCAGAGAATTGTATCTTGTGTACAGGTCCGTTGTGACCTCTTCGATACCTTTATTCCATTCTCCGAGAACGCTCATAATCAGTAATGTTCAAGAATGTACATATATCTACTCTGAAACGCAGGAGAGTTCATACATAATGTAACGCTGAAGAACCGAGTAAAAAACCCAAATAGTCCCAACAGACCATTTTGAATTATGTCTTTGGAATCATCGATGGACATGCGACAGATGACAGCCGCGAAGAGGAGAGAAATATAATTAGAGACATACGCAATGAGAGCTGACATAGATGAGGATCGTATCGTGCGGAGAGTGGACATTCGAGGTTGATGTCGAGGCAACGGAAGAATACTATCGGAGATTCTCGGTGGATCCGAACAATAAGGTGTATCGTAATTTCAAGAAGAACTTTGAAGAGATCACCGAGGAAGAAATGCATTTCTTCAGATCATTCGGCATAGATCCGCTGTGTTTCAACGTGAATGTTGACGACAGCGGGATAAGCATAATGTCAGGATCCGGGCACCATCTTTTCTTCGGTAAACGTTTCGAAGGGTCTGAAACTGACCTTACTGAGAACACAATTCCCTATAATCCGATAATCACACTTCGTGGTCTTGGTTGCTATGTGGGCAGATTTACATTTACTTTCCATGACAAAGACACGCGCTGGCCGGAGATCATTCCGGACGATATGCCGGATGGGTGCATTTGTATCCATACTCAGATTGAACTTCCTTGGTTGCTTAGGAAGAGGGAGGGCAAAGGAATTGTACAATTTCCTTTGGAGAAATGGCAGGTACTGAAAAGACTGCGCAAGCATATGAAACGTAGATCTGCTAACAGATCATACGACAAAAAAGCGAAAGAGACGTTCGAAAATGCCCTTAAGCAAATGAACATCGAATATACCGTCATGTCGCGCAGAGAAGTGTCGTCTTACATGAAGCAGTGGTTCATGGAATACTTGCCGCCTTATGCAGACGAAAAGGAAATGGAGAGATTGTGTCTTTCGGGCGGAGAATACTGCCCGCTTTTGTGGCACATGTTCACATATGGAGGCATAGGAGATGAAGAAGGGGATCGAGCTAAGGAATGCTTCGACGAACAAGAAAAAGGCGAATGCGTAATATTGCTGGAGAATCTGCAACTTGGATTCATCGTAAAAGATGGAAGCAGACTTACATCAGAGGCTATGGACCTGTACGAAGAGACCTATGTGACCGCCAAGGATTATTCATGGTCGTACGTGCATACACACGAGGACGGTTGGATCGGCCCGTTCTTCCATTGCCGCGATGTTAAAAAATAGACAATGCTATTAGATTCAGAATTTAATTACTTAACATATCTGGTGCGGGGGAAGGGATTCGAACCCTCGAACCACTAAGGACAGAATCTTAAGTCCTGCGTCGTTGGCCAACTTGACTACCCCCGCGTGATACTCCCGAATACGAACCATTATTTAATTCATTTTTCGGAACGAGGTGTAAAATATCTGTATCGCTTGACGCAATATGATGTACAAGATCCCTTCCGAGGAAACACTGGTCAATGTTATCTTTACAGTTATGTATCAAAATCATACCGTAAAATCTCAGGCTGAGTTGACAAGACTTGTACGTAAGGAACTTGAGAAGGACGGGAAAGAGTACAAAGTGAGTGAGGAACGCATTCGCACTATTGCGATAAACAAACGTCTTGTAGAAGTTTCCATAAAATACCTGGAAACGGACGTGTCCGAGTTCCCGGATGTCTGTCCGGTCTGCAGTAACAAGATGACGCCGATCATGAACAAGACGTTGGACGGAGATGTACGTGAGATCAAAAGGAAATGTACTGTGTGTCCCTTTTCCGTAGGGGCTCGCAAGAACATTCCTAAACGCTACACGTTCACGAGACCTAAGAAGAACTTCCTTTCAACAGATGAACGTCTTTACCTTTTGGACAGTGCTGCTGAACATCTTTCAGAAGCATTGAGGTTACTTAGAAGGGCTGTCAACGGTACCGCGTTGGAAATCGTCTCGGAAAAGAACATCGAGAACATGAACAGAATGTTCACTGATGATGACGGTTGTTTTACGAACATTCGCAAGAACATCCTTCACGACAGCAAGAAACAGCCCGTTTGGACCCTTCCTCTCAAATCTGTCAAGAACGACAGCTGATAAGAGATATATGATTGAACATTATTCCTCGTACGATATCAATGAAAGCATGGGAATTCACGAAAGCTCAAGGCCCGAATGTTAAGATCAGTGAAAGGCTCGCTGACGCGATGGGACTTGTGGACGGGGGATTTGTTTACAGTACGTTGTTCAAATATTCCGACGAAGGTCCGAAAGATTACGAACTGATACTTTCCATGTATCCCCAGGAGAATTATCGTACACTCACTTACGTAACAATTTACATGCAGGACGTTCCCGGAGCAACTGCACAGGCCGCAGAGTTCTTGGGAAAGAGGAGCGTCAACATTCTCAACTCGATATCACAAAATGCAATTTCAGATACGGTGATAATATGGAAGATGCTCGTTGATCTCAGCTTCGCAGGCGAAGCTGACATCATCAAGGAAACGTTCTCACAGCTGAAGGATGATAACGACCCGTCGGTATCAAAACTGAATCTGATCGATATCAAGACCGCAGATGTCGGGAGGGTGTTCAGTACTTCCTCTTCAAAGAACAAGACCGAGGTCAGGCGCGGAGCGCCGATGATCTTCCGGGACCGTTCAATAGATATCGGAAAGGAATATCTTGACATCCTCGGTGAATTCAACGGTTCCGAAGTAATGATATCCATCGACCCCGAATCTTGGATCCTGTCCGTAACGTTCTTCAAGAAGGATGTGAAACTTGTGAAGATGTCGTTCGACATCCCCGACTGCCCCGGCTCCATCGGCCAGATCGTCGGTTCCATTGCGTCAAAAGGCGTTAATTTAATATGCGTGTTCAGTAAGGTCAAGATATGTTATCAGACCATGTCCATTGAAATGGTTGCAGACCTCGGACATACCGGCATGACAGTAAATAAATTCAAAGAGAACATCGTCAGCAGCCTGGAGAGCATGAACGGCATATTCGAGCTCAAGGAGTACAAAGAACTGAAATGAAGGACCTCGAGAGATACGGCCTTTCCAAGGATATTGTAAAGGACATCACGACCTATCGCAACAACATAGGGACAGAGGAACTCATAAAGATGGCCGTGAGAGGCTCTAAAGGACTTACGGGCATTGCTTTGAAATTGGTCAATTCCGTGAAGAATGATATGGGAAATGTTCCGCTGACGTATCCCGACACCGCATACGGATTGCCGTTACTGTGCGGATGGAAAGGCATTATCGACATGAGCGTCGACAAAGCCATCGAATTGCTTTCTGGTTTTGAGTTTTCAGATGATATCTCATTGGAAGCGGGATTCATTGCAGGGGAGAACGCAATGTACGCCGCGGAGATAATTGAATCGATCACATACCTGAAAGGCAGAGAAGGAGACGGTTTCGTTCCTGACAGAACTCTTCGGGAATTAGGATTGAGTCTGGTCGACGAGACCATTCCCGGTGCGATCCTGTTCCTGGGCGGAGAAAATGAAGACGTCATCAAAATGGTTCGCGACTGTCAGTCCAAAGGCATGATAATCTTAGCATCTGGCTCTTATCCTGAGATCATGAGAAAGGAAGGGATCGCAATGGGTCTTGACCGTATGCTGTATCCTCTCGGGGATCTTACCGGAACGGTCCATGCATTGAACTTCGCTGTTCGTGCTGCGTTAACGTTCGGCGGAGTTCAGCCGGGTGACAGCGCAAGGCTGAAAGAATACCTCTCAAAGAGACCGAAGGTCGTTGTCATTCAGACCGGCGGCCTTGGAGATATGGATGCTGCGTTCGCATTTGCTGCGTTGTTGCACAGTGCCGTGATCGTATCGGATCAGAAACTTCCCGAAATTCCGGGAGCAGTTGCTGTGCGCAAGGTCCACGGAGAAATGATACAAGCGGGAATAGAAGAACGCGGTATTATCGTTACTTTACAACCAATGGACCTTCCTGTGAGTTACGGTCCAGCGTTCGAAGGCGAACTCATCAGAAAGCCGGAAACTTACATAGAAGCAGGCGGTAACAAGAGCAGATCATTCGAGCTGCTGGTGTCCAGAGGAGAAAGGGACATCGAGGACGGAAGCGTGAAACTCATCGGCAAGGATATCGATTCATTCGAAAGGGGTTCGAACATTCCGCTCGGACTTGTGGTTGAAGTTTACGGCAAGGATATGCAGTCCGATCTCGAAGCGGTGATGGAACGCCACATCCACCACTTCATGAATTTTGCCGAAGGAGTGTGGCATGCAGGACAGCGCAATTCCAATTGGCTTCGCATTTCAGACAACGGGAAAAAAGCAGGTCTTACACTGAAGGACCTCGGTAAGATACTTGTGCACAAGATCAAGGAAGAGTTCGGAAAGATAGTCACGAGAGTTCAAGCTACTGTGATAACGGATCCCGAAGAGCTTGAGAATAGGATCAAGGAAGCCATTCAGATATACGAAGCAAGGGACGAACGCATGAGAGGATTGAAGGACGACCTCGTTGATACTTTCTATACGTGTACGATGTGTCAATCATTTGCGCCTGATCACGTTTGCATCGTAACTCCAGAACGTTTGGGATTGTGCGGTGCAATAAATTGGCTCGATGCGAAAGCAAGTTTCGATCTATCGCCTAACGGTCCGAACAGACCTTTTGAAAAAGGTGTTGCGCTTGATGAGAAGAAGGGAGAATGGGAAGGCATTAACGACATCGTCGTAAACAACTCTCACGGCACGGTCGATCGCATCTGCCTTTACAGTTTAATGGATTCACCCATGACGTCGTGCGGTTGTTTTGAAGTGATCGCAGCAATGATGATCGACATGCAGTCTGTCATCCTGGTGGATCGCGAATACACCGGAATGACGCCCGTTGGAATGAAATTCTCTTCCCTTGCAGGTTCCATCGGCGGCGGAAGACAAACGCCCGGGTTCATGGGTATAGGGAAAAAATATATCACTAGCGACAAGTTCATCGCTGCAGAGAGCGGCATTCTAAGGATATCATGGATGCCCAAGCATCTGAAGGATTCCATCGCATCAGAGTTCAGAAAGAGATCGGAAGAATTGGGAGTTCCCGATCTTCTGGACAAGATCGCTGATGAGACGATAACGGATGATGCCGAAGGACTGATAGCGTGGATGGCGGAAAAGGATCATCCTGCCTTGTATCTGGATCCGCTCTTGTGAGGTTGATAACATGGAGATACCGTCGGTCAAGGAGAAGTATTCCGGAGCAATTGGCGAAACAACATTCGGAAAAGGAGATTACAAAGCAGGAGGAGCGGACGGAATGCCCTTCCTTTCCTTTGAGAACTCCACGAAAAGAAGGCCGATGATCGCCGGTGAGGTCGTAGACGACCTTTCGGATTATCCGGAACTTGCGGCGAAGATGTTCGACGGAAGACAAAGGGATCCTGTTGATTGGGCAGTGATGTGGAAGTCGCTCGGAGCGAACATGATCTGCATCCGCCTGCTGAGTACTGATCCCGCACGCAAAGGCACATCTCCGAAAGATGCTGCTGCGTTGGTCCAGAAGATCTCGGACAAAACAGAATTACCGATAATGGTCTACGGATGCGGTATTCCCGATGTTGATACCGCAGTTTTAACGGAAGTGAGCAACACAGTGAAGAACAACCGCCTCATACTCGCGAAAGCTGAGGAAGATGATTACAAGAAGATATCATCAGCAGCAATGGCCAACGGACATATGGTATTGGCGTTCTCAAATCTTGATATCAATCTCGCAAAGCAGATGAACATTCTCTTGTCTGACTTCGGAGTTCAGAAAGGGGATATCGTAATGGACCCTTTGATGGCAGCTCTCGGAATGGGTTTGGATTATTCATATTCAGTTAACGAAAGAATACGTTTAGCGGCGCTGAACGGTGACAAAATGTTACAGATGCCTATCATCTGTGACGCAACAACAGCATGGAGCGTCGGTGACGCGACCAATGAAGAAGATCCTTCACTGGGAGACGTTGCACACAGAGCGACATGGTGGGAAGCCATCACGGCAATTGCAGCAATGGTATCCGGAGCGGATATCGTGATCATGAGAGGTCCCGGTGCAGCTGATATGGTGATGGGTTATGCTGACGAACTTACGGAGGAGTGAAGATGCCTACAGCCATTGAATTCTTCAAACTCCTTCCGAAAACGAACTGTAAGAATTGCGGTCAACCAACGTGCTTAGCGTTTGCGATGCAGCTCGCTAACCAGAAGGCAAAGATCGATGATTGCCCGCACATCGAACAAAGCTCAAAGGATACGTTGAACGAATCAGCGGCTCCGCCAGTCAGGACGGTTTCCTTTGGCAGTAAGAACAAGATAGACATGGGCGGGGAGACGGTACTGTACCGTCACGAAAGAAGGTTTGTCAACCCCACCGCTTATGCTTTAACTGTCTCCGATTCGTCAAACGTGAAAGAACGTATCGCTTACATCGAGAAACTGAAATTCGAACGTGTCGGTACGATCTTCCAAGTTGATGCCGTGAACATCAAGAATGACAGTGATCCTGCAGCATTCGTAAAAGCTGTGAAGGAGGTCACTGAAATATGGGACAGACCGTTCATCCTTGAATCCTCTGACATCAATGCACTGAAGGAAGCACTCAATATCTGCAAGGATCGAAAACCATTGATCTGCTCTGCAAACGCTTCCAACATCGATCAATTCATCGCTCTTGCTAAAGAGTTCTCAGTACCGCTGGCACTGTCTTCTTCCAGCCTGGAGGAAATGGCTGACATGACCGAGAAGGCAAAGAAGGCAGGCGTGGAAGATCTTGTAATCGATACAGCATCATCAAACCTCAAACAGTGCATCGAGAAACAGACAACAGTGAGAAGAAGCGCCTTGAAGAAGAAGTTCAAAGCATTCGGATACCCGATGATGAACCGTCTCGGTTCTGGCGAATACGCAATTGCCATGGCTGTGATATCAACACTCAAATACGGAAGCCTCGTGATCTTCGATGACCTGAAGAGCTGTGAAGCATTACCGCTGTTCACGTTACGTCAGAACATATACACCGATCCACAAGTTCCAATTCAAGTGAAGCAGGACCTGTATCCTATCAATGAACCTAACGAACATTCACCGATCTTCTTTACGACCAACTTTTCGTTGACTTACTTCACGGTCCGTGCTGATATTGAAAAATCGAAGATGCCTGTTTGGCTGCAGATCGTAAACACTGAAGGATTGTCTGTTCTTACAGCGTATTCAGCAGGGAAGTTCAATCCCGAGCACGTTGCCAAAGCGTTCGACGAAAGTAAAGCATTGAACAGGTCTGACGGTATCGTTGTCATTCCCGGACTTGTGGCAAGGATGTCCGGGAAACTTCAAGAAATGATACAGCGTGACGTGATCGTTGGAACCAAAGAATCAAAGATGATCCCGAAGTTCCTGAAAGAACTTGACGCGAAGAAGTAAACACAACTGCAAAATTGATTACGGCAATCCATTAGGGAAGTTAATTTCCGTAATCAGCAATTCTTTAAATACTATCCACGAAGTTCCCGTTGATTGGTACAATGAATTTCCGTAATCGAGGTGCTATTGCCGATCTCCATGAACTGTCGCTTAGAAGTGAACGAAACCTCAGTGAATACTCCAAGTACAAACCGACAGGATATCCGGTAAAGCATAAGCAGAAAGTTCCATTCGAACCTGTCATTAAGCTTGGAACAGATTACAGAACAAGGATCAATGGCATCATTGACATGGACCACAGACTGGATGAGGTTATTCTGACCGCAGGAGACTATCTCGATTTTGTTAAGGACGTGTGTTCATCTAACATACATTGGTCCACGTCCATCGAAGGTAATCCTTTAACGCAAGAAGAAGTTAGAAGAATATCCACCTCATTCTTCAAAGGCAAAAAAAGCAGTGAAAGGAGAGATGGACCTACGCAGGAGATACTCAATCATCTTCACTCATACATTTTCGCAGACGATTTCAAAATGCCATGGATACTCAATACTATCGAACGTACACATGGTGCACTCACAGTAGGAACAGGGATCACCGGCGTTCCGGGAAAGATACGTGACCACGGATCTGTTATCGCCGACAAGGATGGTTTCGAATACATGATCCCATGCCCTCACAACAGCATCGAAGAAGAACTGGAATCATTACTTTCATGGCTGGAATCGTCTCCGTATGATCCGATCGTCACCGCAACGCTGTTCTTCCACGAATTTGAAAGCGTACATCCATTCACTGATGGTAACGGAAGAACCGGCAGAACACTTTTCCAGATATTGCTGCAGGAGCTTGGATTAAAGAATTCTAAACTCTGCAGATTGGAAGAAGAGATACTGGGGTCATTGGGAACATATTACGATCTGCTGGGATACACTGATCAGACACAAGATTACAGGCCGTTGATCATGTACATATCCGAATCTTTGCACATAGCTTACGCAAAGGCAACAATAGAGTTTGAAAGTAAGAACGTACTGAAGGATCTGGATGAAACCTCAAAGACCATTGCCATTCGTTCTAAGAGGGAGTCTTGGTTCACAATATCTGACGTGGTCTCGTGGGTATCCATCGGAGAAAAACGTATATCTCAAAAACTGAACGAATTGGTCGAAATGGATGTTCTAGAAAAAACAGGAAAGACGAAATCCACTAAGTTCAAATTCGGGGATCCGTTCGCATATTTGAAGGAAGATCCGGAACATATTGAAGAATGATCAAAGTATCGTAATGAGTTCTTCAACAGCTTTTCCGAATTTCGAATCTTTCGGAATATTTAGTTCGGTACTTTCCATCGCTGCTTTTGATATGAGATCGTCATGAGGTATCGTCACCGTTGCGTCGAATCCCAGTGACTGGGATTCTTTTATCAACGCTGATACGTCAGATGTTACGTTGTTTATTACCAATATCGTCTTTTCAACCGAGATCTTAACATCTTTGGCGAGTTCTTTCAGTCTCGCTGCGGTCTTGATGCCAATTAGGGTCGGATCTGAAACTATCAGAAGGTTGTCAGCAAATGGTATGACTTTCCTTGAAAGGTGTTCCATGCCTGCTTCGTTATCTATCACTGTGAACTTGTATTTTGGAATGATGTCCTCAAAACATTCTTTCAATACGTTGTTCGTAAAACAATAACATCCTACACCTTCCGGTCTGCCCATGACCAGCATGTCCACCTTATCCGATTCTGCAATGAGTCTGCGGACACTCATTGCCATGTATTCATGTCTGCTCATTCCTGCGGGGATGCTGTCCGGATCTTCTACGGAACTGTTTCTCATGTCCCCTATTGTTCCCTCAGCTTCTATTCCCAGCTTTTCCGGCAAGTTCGAGTTTGGATCGGCGTCTATCGCTAAAACGATATCATTCTTGGAAAGTGATCTGATGATCTGCGTTGCGATCGTGCTCTTCCCGACCCCGCCCTTTCCTGCTAACGCGATCACTTTACTCAAGACCGTACCGCTCCTTCATCTTCTCCGAAACACCTTGGAGAAGATCGAACACTTTGTTGACGTTCTCCTCGGAAACTCCTCCGAGACCGCATTGCGGTGTTATCATCGATTGTTTTGCGATCATGTTACGATCTATTCCTTTCGCTTCCATCTTGTCGATGCTCATCTCCAGGAGATTCACTAATGTATCTACGTTCTCTATCTCAATGCCTTCATCGCTGCTGGGGGCGATACCCCATGAAAGTATGCCACCTCTTTTCAAGAATGCGTTCAGTTCGTATGGGAACATTGCTAACGTATGAGCATACGAATACGCATCAAAACTGAGTATATCGATACAGGTTGAGAACACCATCGGCCAGTCTGTGTTGCCGCAACAGTGTATCGCTTTCAGACAGCCTGGCACATCCATTGCTTCGTTCATCCATGCTACTGCGTCCTCAGTGGAAATGGAGGCGAACGGCGATCCCAAAAGTGTCAGTGAAGGTTCATCGAAGAACATTATGACGTTGTCGTTCTTCTTTGAAAGTTCACGTACCTGCCATCTTGCGGTCATGTTGACCGCTTTCCTGACTATCTCTGAATACGACTCGTCATAGATCGCAGCACGTCCGCTGTCATCCTGGATCTGGAGACCTTCGCTTATCGGTCCTGTTACTTGACCTTTCACTGCTTTGAACTTCGACGTGTCCCTTTTCAGGAATTCGTACAGGCCTTTGTGGTGCTCCTCTGAATGTGCGAAGTAGTCAATATCTTCCGTTATCATCGCTGTGTACACGTCTGTGGGATCATAATCGGATAAGTTCACGATGATCTTCTTTCCGTCACCGTCGATGTGTATACCGGGAAGATGTTCTCCTGTCTGTACGTACATACTTTCAGAATATCCCAAAGAAGGAAGCTGCGGCCACAACGGACAGGATATCCTTCCGTCCGTTATCATATCCAATGCTTTCTTCGGATCGTTGTACGGAAGCGAGCCTATCAACGTAGTAGAGAAATTCCAGTCCATCGGATTGCGATTGTATGAAAAGTATAAATTCATTCACCTTTCGACGACGGGAATAACGTAACGTCGGTGTGGGGAAGGAACTGAGCTGACGAGTATTCCTCAAAGAACACTGCATTTGATCCCAGGTCGAGATAGGTCATGCGTTTGAACACTTCTGCTATCCTTTTTCTGTACTTCTTTGACAATAATGCGTACTTTGCACCCGCGAGCGACGCATTTCCCAAATAAACATACTTTTCACGTGGAACGTCAGGGAACAATCCGATGGAGATCGCACTCTTTATGTTTATGAAATTACCGAATCCGCCTGCGATGTATATGTTCCCTATATCGCTGATGCTCATCCCGACGTTCATCAGAAGCGAACGTATAGACGAGAATATGGAAGCTTTCGTCAGAAGTATCGTGTTTATGTCCTCCTGAGTAATGACAACGTCATTCACTATCCTGAGGAATTTCGTTTCGACACCATTGTCTTTCTCAACTTCGAAACCTGCTTTTTCAGTGAAGTATCCTTTCTTATCGATCCACCCCGCTTTGAACAGCTCTGCGATCAGATCTATGAGTCCTGAACCGCATATCCCTTTGGGTTCTTTGCCTGCGATCACGGTGTATCTCAGCTCATCGTCAACTATGCTGATGCTGTCTATCGCTCCCGCACGGGCTAACATCCCCGACCTTATGGAACCGCCTTCGAATGCAGGGCCTGCTGATGACGAACAGACTATCATCATTTCGCCGTTGCCTAACGCAACCTCTCCGTTCGTTCCCACATCGATCATTATTGACATTTTTTCATCAGTGTCCATTGATGCTGCGACGATATCTGATGTTACGTCTCCGCCTACGTAAGCGGATATTGACGGCATACATATCACTCGGGCATCGGGGTTCACCAGCAGCCTGGATTCCTTTCCTGTTATCTCCGCTTCACGGACCACAGGCTCATACGGCTCTTCACGTATCGGTGTCGGGTCGATGCCTAAGAACAGATGTGTCATCGCAGTGTTTCCGGAAACGTATACGGAACGTACGCTGTTGGGATCGCATCTTCTGTCGAGACATACGTCAATGAGATCATTTACTGATTCCAGAACAAGGGAACGCAGTTCTTCCGTTCCGCCTTCGGATGCATGCTGTATTCTTGCAAGGACATCTTCTCCAAGCAGCCGTTGTTTGTTTTCTCCTGTCGCGGTGTATAACTCGATCCCATTATTGAGGTCGAGTATCGAGACTGCAATGGTCGTTGTTCCTATGTCTATGGCCAATCCGTAGTTGGTACCTTCCTTCACCTTGACGACAGGCGAAAGGTCATCTATCCTGATCCTTCTGTGATCATTCGCTGCTATGACGGAGCCTTCTTTCTTCGGCACTTTGACGTAAATATCCTTTGTGACCGGGGTCTGACAGGCCAATACCCTCTCCTTCTCCCCGTTTTCAGTTTCTGAAACGAATACGACACATTTTCCGCATCTTCCCTTTCCGTTGCATGGCAACTCTACGCGAACACCTGCAGCTTTCGCTGCATCTGATATCAGTGTACCGTCAAAAACCTCTGTTTCTGCGTTATCGGAAATGAACCGTATCTTGTGCATTACAGAATCTGGATGTGTTATACGTAGATATACTTTTGAATTTCAGCGTGGTTGCTCAGTAAGCCGTATATACAGAAGACATGGATTCTTAACCGGTGAGAGAATGGAAGGATACACACACTTACCCCTGATAGGGGACAAAGCGCCTGAATTCGAATGCGAAACTACGAACGGACCTCTGAAATTCCCTGCGGATTACAAAGGAAAATGGGTCATCCTGTTCTCACATCCGGCGGATTTTACGCCTGTCTGTACAACAGAGTTCATGACATTCGGTTCCAGATCCGATGAACTGAAGGCACTGAACTGCGAACTCATCGGCCTTTCCGTTGATTCATTGTCAGCGCACATCGCATGGCTCAGGAGGATCAAGGACATCGAGTGGAATGGTATCAAAGGTCTGGATATCAAATTCCCGGTGATCGACGACATCAAGATGGATGTTGCCAAGAAATACGGAATGATACAACCCAATCAGTCGGATACGAAAGCAGTGCGTGCAGTGTTCTTCATCGACCCGAACGGGATCATAAGATGCATCCATTACTATCCGTTGAGCACAGGAAGGAACTTTGATGAAATGCTGAGAGTGATCCTTGCATTACAGAAATCCGATTCTGATAAGGTATCCACGCCAGCAGGATGGACTCCCGGAAAGGATGTGATAGTACCTGCGAAGATGACCATGGATGATGTTAACGAACGTGTCAACAATCCGTGTGATCTGAAGGTCATAGACTGGTTCCTTTCATTGAGAAAGGACAAATGCTGAACACCGGGCCTTCGGGCCTGTCATTTTCTTTAGATGGAAAAATGATTTAACCACGCACCATTATCTGTCAGGTGTGAAGATAGGCGGATTCATTAAGACCACTCTTTTGGATTGGGAGGGAAAAGTTGCGTGCACCATTTACTTAACAGGTTGCGACTTCAGATGTCCGTACTGTCATAACCGCGATCTTGTTCTGCATCCCGATCAGGTGGAAGGTGTCGATGAGAAAAAGATGTTGGAATATATCGAAGAGAATTCTGACTTCTTGGACGGTGTTGTCATTTCCGGAGGGGAGGCTCTGATCAACGCTGGCACATTACCTTTGATCAAGAAGTTACGGAAACTCGGAATGAAGATAAAGATCGACACCAACGGCAATCATCCTGATGTTCTCGAAGATCTTTTGGGCGCGGGATTGGTGGACATGGTCGCAATGGACATCAAGACGAGTTTGAACGAACGGTACAACAGCGCCACAGGATCCAAAGTGGACGCGGAGAACATCAGACGTTCCATCGATATAGTCATGAGCTCTGCTCCTGATTACGAATTCAGGACGACGGTCGTACCGATATTTGTCAAGCCTGAAGATATCGAGAACATCTGCAAAGAGATCAAAGGCGCCAAGAAATATCGTTTACATCAGTTCAGACCCAAGAACACTCTGGACGAGGCGCTTTCAGTACTTGACCCGTATCCTGAATCAAAGGTGTTGGGAATGGCAGAAATTGCCAGGAAGTATGTGAAAGACGTTAAGATCAGGGGAATATGATCACTTAACGAATTTCTCGATACATGCGTTCAATGCACACTTTTCGATCACTTCATCATTCTCATACAGATTGTCCGCGGATGCTATCCCTTTGAATTCCTTTATTGCATTCTCGTCTCTGCTGTATATTCCCGAGAAGAGGCCGAACTCGCACCCGTTGATCATTTCCATCGCTTCTCCCAGATCGGCCGCTGACTGAATGGAAAGTACCGGTAAGCTATGGTCCATTGTGTTCATTTCGTGGTCTTCCGGAAGTCCCGTGAGGATCATCGGCCTTACGTAATATCCATCAGCTTCCGTTCTCACGGGTTTTCCGCCTGCTATCACATTGTCGCTGAGTATTCCGGCAAACTGAAGGAACTGGTCCATCTTCAGTTCTGAGATAATGGGGCCGATGTCAACACCATCGTCAACAGGATCGTTCACTGTCAGTTTGGAATATGCTTTCAGTAAAGCGTCCATGAACTGTTTCTGTTCTTCTGCTGTTACGATCACTTTCGAACATGCGGAGACATCCTGACCTGCAAAGGAGAATGCCCTTTTCAGGATGGATTCCGCTGCGGCCGCCATGTTCTTCGGTTTGTATACGAGAATAGGATTCATTCCCTTTATCTCGTTCACAAATCTTAATTCGTCGTTGGTCTGAATGAACATCAGGTCTTCCATCCTTTCTCCTGAACCTGCCGCGACTATTCCCGAAAGATCTTCGTTATCGGTCAGCAATGCCGTCAGTTTGTTCCTTCTCCCTGCGATCAAGTTGAAAACACCCGGAGGAAGCATTGCTGCCCTCAGTATCTCGTAGAACATGAACATCGGCACCGGTGCGTGTTTCGACGGTATCATCACTATCGAGTTACCGGCAAGCATCGCCACCGCTGCGTACGCTGCGGGAGCTGCGAAGGGAGTGTTGTATTCTGAGACGATCGCCCATATTCCTGTTGGTTTGCTTTTCGTCTTTCTGGTCTTCTCGATCTCTCTTTCCAATATTCCGATGAAGATGTCGATCTCCTCTATCGCTCTTGCCTTTGTCATGCCCGAGCTGAATATCACTGCCGCTGCCAGTCTATATCTCTGTCTTTTCACGGAGTCCAATGCCATCTCGAATATCCCTGCTCTTTTCGCAGGTTCGACCTTAGACCATTCTTTGAACGCTGTCTGCGCAGCTTCCACTGATCGGTCCGCAAGACCATCCTCCGGATCCTGGAATCTTCCGAATATTATACTTTTATCCACCGGGCTTGAGACTATGAACTCGTTGCCTGAAGCTACCATCAATCCTCCCACATAGGCGGGGTAATCCTTCTTGTCCATATGCAGCACTGAGTTCAATGCACCATCGAACATCTTCTCTTCTTCGTTCCTGTTCCCGGTACTCATGACATTCCGTATACGGAAGGGGGTTAAGGTCTTTTTGAAAAGTTACATATATGTCCAATGATTAGCGAGGGGCGCGGGCCCGTGGTCTAGGGGTTATGACGTTTCCTTCACACGGAAGAGGCCGCCGGTTCAAATCCGGCCGGGCCCACCAGTTCTTCTCTTCATTCCGCTTTGTGATCAGTCAGTGTATACTGGTCTTTCCCACCTGCGGGAACTGCACATGGGGCATTTCTTCGGTGCCCTTCCGCGGGATGCCTTCCAAGAACTGTCACATTTTGCACAATGGTACAGACTTACGTTCGCATCACATACCGGGCACAGCCCCATGCGGCTGTTTGCCTTCATGATCCTTGTCTTTCCGCATTGGCTGCATGTGTGTCTCTGAACAACGGAATCCCACTTGGAGGAATGACATTTAGGACATTTCCTTGGCAATGTATCACCCTTTGCGATCCATTGGTGGCCGCACTTCCTGCACTCTGATGTTTCTTTCTCGGAATCCCATTTCACAGACTGACATGAAGGACACTTCGTAGGATCTGCGGTCCTGCTCAGCCATTCATGTCCGCATCTTCTGCATGCCCTAAGGGGATCGAAACGGTTGTTCCATCTCATTGATCTGCATTTAGGGCATTTGGAAGGAACGTCTTCCTTTCTGGGCGCCCATTCATGCGCGCAGATGCTGCATTTCAGTCTCCGCCCTTTGCTGCTTCCGATCCCTGCCGAATGGGTTTGGTTCATATCATACCTCTTCGAACAACGGACCTTATGTCCGCTGCGGTGTTTTACAGCCGCCTGTCTTATAGTTGGATGTATAATCCCACTCAAACATTTGAATATATTTCAACCTTTGCGTATCTTTGAACGAATACTTTCAAAACATGACCACAGTGAACATAAGTATGGTACGGACAGCAGCCATAATGAAGGTTCGGGCACAATGATAAAACATATCTGGCACTTGTTTTATTTCATATTTTTTCGTTCGAAAGATGGATGCCGTCAGCTGAAAGAATAAAAAGTACACATCACATCATATTCCGTTCTTTGCATTCCTTCGAACGGCCTATGGATGTCACAAACCTTGGAGGATGTTGAGCAGCAAAGGCGCGGATAGAGACGGATGTGTAATTCAAACAATAGATATTGTGTATATTATTCTTTCTTATTCGCCGCATTTTCTCTTTGAACCGGAAAATCAGTGAAAATCACATCAAAGCGATGTTTTCGCTCCTTATCACGTTGTCGTAATTCTTGTGGCCCAGAACCTCTGTTATCTTGTCGGAGTGCAGTCCTTTGATCTTTTCGATGTCCTCGGAATTATAATCAGGAATTCCTTTTGCGATCACTTTTCCATCGCATTCTATTGCAACAACGTCACCGCGGTCGAATCTCCCTTTTATTGCTTTGATGCCTACCGCAAGTAAACTCAGGTGTTTACCGACAGCACATCTGGCACCGTCATCGATCACCAACGTTCCCGAAGGATGTGCGGATTTGATCCAAATGCTCTTCTTGCGCTCCTTCTTCTCGGCGACGAATATAGTTCCTATGTCCTCGCCTGAGACCGCTTTCAATATCACGTCGGAAATGTTGCTTCCGGCGATCATCATATTGCATCCGGATTCACTGCAGATCTGCGCGGCTTTGATCTTTGTTCTCATACCGCCGACACCTACCTTCGATGTCGGGTCCCCTGCCATTGCGATTATATTCTCATTGATCTCAGTAACGGTGGGAATTATCTTGGCATCGGAATGAAGCTTTGGATTCTTATCGTAAAGGCCTTCCACATCCGACAATATTATCAGAAGATCGGCGTCCATCTTGCTGGAGACCATTGCCGACAACGTATCGTTGTCGCCGAACACTGCGTCTATCTCCTTGACGCATATTGCATCGTTCTCGTTGATTATCGGCACTACGTCATGTTCCAGCAATGTTTGGATGGCGTTCCTCAGATTGAGATATTTTTCGCGGTCGGAGTAGAAATCCAACGTCAGAAGTATCTGAGCTATCACCATCCCGTTCTTCTGGAAACTGTCGTTCCATTTCTGCATGAGGATGCTCTGTCCGACTGATGCCGCGGCTTGTCTGATGGGTATCTCCTTTGGTTTAGGATGAGCGTTCATTGCAGCTAACCCGATACCTATAGCGCCTGACGTCACTATGAGAACATCCTTGCCCTGATCTTTCAGCTCCTTCACCTGTGCGGCAACGGAATCCATGAACTTTGCGGAAACACCGGAACCTCCTGCGGTTATTGATGAGGTGCCCACTTTGATCACGATCTTGTGAATATCGGAAAGGATGTCTTTTCTCATATTATCACATTTTGAAGTTCTTCTTTGTCACTTTGTGTTTATATCCTTTCGGATCGCTTCCGGCGTAATCCTTTACGACGTGCCCGTTGCCTATCAGGATGTACTTGTATATCATCAACCCTTCCATTCCGACCGGCCCGCGGGCGTGGATCTTGTTCGTTGAGATGCCGACCTCCGCACCTTTTCCGAAACGGTATCCATCATCGAATCTTGTAGATGCGTTCACGAAGACCCCTGCGGAATCCACCATCGAAACGAACTTCAGTGCTGCGTCACGGTCCTCTGATATTATCGTGTCAGTATGACCTGAACCGTGTTCGTTGATGAATGCTACCGCTTCGCTAACTGAATCCACTGTTTTGATCGATATTATGAGGTCGTTGTATTCTTCATCCCAGTCTTCGGCCTTCGCTTTCTTCGCATCTCTGCCGATGATCTTCGCGGAACGTTCATCAGCTCTTATCTCCACTCCGTTCTTCACGAACAGCTCTGACATCTTCGGCAGGAACCTTTCCGATATCTCCGAGTGAACGATGAGCGTCTCAACCGCGTTGCACACGGCCGGATATTGTATCTTCGAATCGAGCACAACATCCAGTGCTTTCTTCATATCTGCGCTCTTGTCAACGTAGACGTGACATATTCCCGCAGCATGACCCAACACCGGAATTCTTGTGTTATCCTGAATGAATCTTACGAACTCGTTGGAGCCCCTCGGGATCAGAAGATCTATGTACTCGTCCATTTCCAATATCGCATTCACATCATCCCTGCTTTCCATTAGTACGAACACGTCCTTCGGTACACCTGCGGACACTGCCGCTTCCCTCAGTATGCTGAACAATGAACGGTTAGATGCCGCCGCTTCCCTGCCGCCTTTGAATATCACTGCATTACCTGACTTCAGGCACAGCGACATGATCTGCGGAACAACGTCCGGACGTGATTCAAAAATGACACCAAGAACGCCTATCGGGCAGCTTATCTGATAGAGTTCGAGATCATCGTCCAGGTCCATGGATGCTAACGTCCGACCTACCGGGTCTTTCAGTTTCACCACATCGCGGATGCCTGCGATCATTCCATTTATCTTCACATCCGTGACCTTCAGGCGATCTATCAGGACCTGCGTTATCTTCCCTTCCTTCAACAACGCATCCGCATTCCTCAGGTCATCTGCGTTCGCATCAAGTATTGCTTTACGGTCAGCATCCAACGCGGCCGCCATTGCTTCCAACGCTTTGTCCTTGACCTCTGTTGAAAGCACAGCTAATTCGGCAGATGCCTTTTTGGCATTGGAGACCTGTTCACGTATCGTCATATTGCCCCGGTATGGCAGTGTCTAATAAATGTACTTCTCCTCTCATTTCCTTAAAACCTCAATGCGTGAGTTTTTATGTCACTAATGTCTTTTTGACCTTGTGTCCAACTGCAGAATGGAAATTACATATCTTGATCCGTCCACATACATGTCTCTGGAATCCCATGAGATACGCCAGACGATCCTGACGACCTTGTTCAAAGCAGCATACAACGGCAAGGAACTTACGAAACAGGAATTGGCTGACATACTGGATGTGAAGTATCAGCAGCTCGTCTACCAGCTGAACAACCATTTGGCAGATTTCTGGAAGGTCGTTCGTGAAGAGAAGGTCCGCGGGACCAGAATGGAATACATCATGCCCACGGAACAGAATGGCATATATATCGCAATGGGAAAGGACCGCAGGATATACATCGTGGATCCGATCGCGGAAATATACGGGCCCCTTGGAACGAAAGGATGCAGATGCGACGTATGCTCCGAGGAAGAATCCGAATATTGCGTGAAGTCACTTATCGAGAAAGGTGTGATACCCGAAGAGCTCTCTGATGCAGAAAAGGAAACGTTAGAGATCAACGGCAGGAAAGAACTCAGACCATTGGACCGCGGCATCATCAAAGCCTTGAGCGGGATCGCGGCCGGAGACAAATGTGTTCTTACCATCCCTTGTGAAAGGTGCACTTTCCTGATGAAGAAGAACCTCATCGAGATATGCTGATAATATTTTAGCGGTTTATTGAATTTTCAAATAATAGAACGCAGAATAAAGTAAATAATCGATCTTCCATATCCGAAACATGACGGGAAAGACACGTTTCCTCATAATGGGCGGCTATCTTGGTGCGGGAAAGACCACACTGGCAGTGAATCTGGCCAAGACCCTTCGCAATTTTCATGATAAATCTGTCTCAATGATCACGAACGACCAGGGTGATGTTCTTGTGGATACGGAATTCTCAAAGGACGCAGGATTCGACGTACGTGAGATATTGGGAGGATGTTTCTGTACTAACTTTGATAATTTCGTATCAAGTGCCAGGACCCTGGTCTCAGGGAAAATGGATATAATCATCGCCGAAGCTATCGGCACATCAACGAACATAATGAGCTCTGTCGTCGCACCGTTGCGTTCATTATATCCGGATGAGTTCAGTGTCGCCCCTTACACTGTAGCAGTGGACTGCATAAGGGCAATGGACATACTTTCCGGGAACAAGGAAAGAACAGGCGACACCGTCGACCTCATTCCCGCGCATCAGATCAAAGAGGCTGAACTCGTGATATTGACAAAATCCGATGCTGTTTCCCCGGACACCGTGAAGATGATAGAAACAGAAGTAAAGAGGATCGTTCCGGATGCTGAGATCATTTCCACGTCATCACAAGACCTCAGAAATGTTGACAGGATCGTTGACATTATCCTTTCTGACCGTGTCAGCAGCCGTCTTCCTAATCCCGAGGACGGAAAGAAATTCGCTTTCGAAAAAGCTAAACTGGGATGGTATTCCGGTACTTACGATATCATTCCCGAAGACAGGGTGGACATGTATGCTTTGGCAACGGACATGATGAAGGGAGTGGCCAAAGAATACGGCGTCGATTCCATCGTTCATGTGAAAGTGATAATCAGCTGCAAGGAATCGTCAGCTAAGATGTCCCTTGTCCGCGAAGCGATGCAGGTGGACGGAATATACGGGTCGCGATTCTTATCGTCTCCGGGAAAGCTTGTGCTGAATGCACGCGTCATATCGCCGCCAAAAAAGCTGGAGAAGACCATGCGCTCGCTCATTTCCGGCATTCCGGAGAAATATAACGCTAAACTCGAGAAAGTGAGCGAATCCTGTTTCTCGCCGAAACCGGAATCCCCGTCACACTTTTTCTTTGAGTGAGTCTATGCACGAAGCGTATGCGCGCTCGTGCTCTTCTTCACATTCTTCCTTCATTTCCTTCCTCTTCGTTTCCTTACTTTTCTACATTTTCATTCGTTTTCATGCAAAGAACAGAACATTAAGAACGGAAAATATCCTTTTTGAAATGATGGAAAACAAGAAAATAGACAAGTGAACATAAATGCATATCCAATCGAGTCAAACATAAGACAAATGTCTAATTTGCTCTTGAATTCTGCAGACATGAGCATTAAGTTTATATGCATGACGAATATACGTATATCAATGAGCAGATAATATGCTCAATTGTTGGTGGTTACGATGAACTATATCGAGAACGCAAGATCGACAACGGGCACAAAGACCCGCGTGAGTGACATCAGCCCTATAAACGGGATGTGTCCTATCTGTATTGAAGACTGTAATGTAATGTGCGAAGTCGGAAAATCATCCTTCCGCGGACGCGAAGTACTGTACCCAAGCCCGGAGCACTTCGGAACGAGCACAGCAGCATCCAATAAGGATTTCTTCATTGATTGGTCGCATTTCCAGATCATGGCCGAACTGATCGGTGCAAAAGGCATTGAGCCTAACCCGGATGTGGCATTCTTTGAGAACGCTGACATCAAGACCGTCATAGGATCAAGATCGAAGAGACCTATTCCCATGAACATGCCTGTGCACATCGCAGGACTCGGTTCCACCGCGGTCGCGAAGAGGAACTGGAAAGGAATGGCCGTCGGTTCAGCGATCACCGGTGTCTGTCAAGTTATCGGAGAAAACATCTGCGGAATGGACTCTGAAGCCGTTTATTCGAACGGTAAGGTACAGTCGTCTCCGGAACTGAAGTTCCGTGTCGACTCTTTCCGCGACCAGTGGGACGGAAAGACCGGTGCGATCGTCCTGCAGACGAATGTAGAAGACCAGCGCGGCGGTACTGACGAGTACGCAATATCAAAACTGGATGTTGACGTCATCGAGAGAAAATGGGGACAGGGTGCAAAGGCCATCGGCGGAGAAGTACGTCTCACCTCTTTGGAAAGGGCGTTGGAACTCAAGAGCCGCGGTTATCTTGTAATGCCGGATCCTGAAGACCCTGATGTTCAGGCCGCATTCAAAGCAGGAGCGTTCAAGTCCTTCGAGAGACACAGCCGTGTCGGTTTCCCCAATGAAAAGGGATTCCTTGAAGACATCGACCAGCTCAGGTCCAAGGGTGTCAAGAACATCTTCCTGAAGACTGGCGCATACAAACCAGAAGTGGTCGCATTCACAATGAAGTGTGCATCCGAAGCAAAACTTGACCTTGTAACGTTCGACGGAGCAGGCGGAGGAACAGGAATGTCCCCCGTTCCGATGATGAACGAAATGTCTACACCTACCATACACTTGTGTGCTCAGGTAATGGAATGCGCAAGGATACTGAAGAAGAAGGGAAAGTATGTTCCTGACATATCATTCGCAGGCGGTTTCGTTAACGAGACGCAGATGTACAAAGCGATGGCAATGTCTGATCTCGGCGAGGGACCGATCGTGAAGTCCATAGCAATGGCAAGAACACCCATTCTCGCGGTAATGAAGAGCGAGCACTTCGTGAGAATGGCGAATGACGGAAAGTTACCAGGAGCGTTTGCGGAACAGTACGGGACAACACCGGATAAGTTCTTCATCTCTTCCGCAAACGTACAGAACCTCAGACCTGATGCTAAACTCGGCAAGGACATCCCTTGGGGTGCGGTCGGCCTGTACACGTATTGGCATGACCGTATCGGAGAAGGTCTCAAACAGCTGATGGCAGGAACTCGCAAGTTCAAGTTGGAATGCATTGAACGCGATGACATCAACACCCTTACGGAATATGCAAGCAAGGTCACGGGGATCGAGACCATTGACGCACGCGCCGGAAGGGTAATGAGTAAATTACTTTAGATAAACACGGGTGCGCAAGCACCCTTCCTTCTATATCCTTTTATATCCTCATTCAATCTCTTGAATATGAAGAAACGTGATCTGGAGATACAGCTCGAAAGAGTAAGAAAATTCAATGACCCAGATCCCTCTCTTGAGCAGTATCCCACTCCGTCTGTGCTCGCAACAGATATCTTGTTCCTGGCCTACTCCGAAGGGGATATTTTCGAAAAGAAGGTCAACGACCTCGGATGCGGTACCGGGATCTTTTCCATCGGTGCTTGGCTGCTGGGCGGGAACGTCGAAGGATTCGATATTTCGGAAAAGGCGATCAGTGTTGCCAAAGAGAACGCAACAGCATTCAATGCAGGCATTCCGTTCACTGTGTGCGACATCCGTGATGTCGCTCGGAAGGCAGATACAGTTATTATGAACCCCCCTTTTGGATCTCAGAATAAACATGCGGACCGGCCCTTCTTGGACAAGGCAATGGAATGTGATTCCGTTTATTCGATACATATGGAAAAGACGCTTCCTTTCTTAGAAGAGTACATAAAAGAGAACGGTAAAGAGGTCGTTTACCGTAAAAGATATAAGTATCACATCCCGCATACATTCTCATTCCATAGTAGAACAGGACAGGATATCGACGTAGTAATGGTCGTCATTAGGTGAATTTTCATGAATAAGAAAGAAGTTTTTCCCGGAGATGAAGTTGCAGTAGAAGAAGAATACCTTGCATCGGACGGGACGTTCAGCAGCGACGGTAAGATATATGCTGCACAGATCGGAACACTTGTGTTGGACGATGAGGAGATGACCGCAAGCGTCATTTCCCCGAACCCTCCTAACGTTCTGAAAGAAGGCGACATCGTCTTTGCAATAGTCGCTGACATACGTTCAACGATGGCTACCGCTGATGTAGTTGCAAGCGAAGGAACATTACGCGAGATCGGAAACGAAACGTACGCAACGATACATGTTTCGAAAATATCCCCAGGATACACGGATGACGTTTCCAGAGAATTGAGGAAAGGTGACATCATACGCGCAGCGGTAATGTCAACGAGGCCGTCACTCCAGCTCACGACCAAAGATGAGCACTTGGGGGTCATCAAATCCTTATGCGGTACATGTAAAACAGAACTCACCAGGAAGGGTAAGACACAGCTTTACTGCGAGAACTGCGAACGTTCTTTCCCCAGGAAACTGGCAGACGATTACGGAAACATAGTGATATGAGATGCTGACGAATGAAGATCTTCAGAAGGAAATAAAGAATCTCAAGACCGAGATCAAGGACCTCAAAGATTTTGTTAAAGTGTTGTACAGCATGATAATGGAAGACGATGAGGAGTACGTCGGATCGGACTCCGGCGGCATTGAAGTGGGGAGATTCAATAACACATGAAGACCGTGGCCCTCATGTCCGGCGGTATTGATTCTCCCGTTGCCGCTTACATCATGTCCAAAGTGTCTGATGTCGTTTTATTACATATGGACAACCGTCCTTATTCTGATGATCGCAGTATCGCTAAAGTGACCAAACAGGCTGAGCAATTGCGTAAAGTGTCCGGAAAAGATATGCCGCTGTATGTTGCAGAACACGGAAAGAGTCAGGGATCCATCAAAGAAGTGTGCGGACCTTATCAATGTGTCATGTGCAAACGTGTCATGATGTCAGTTGCCGTAGAATTCGCAAAAAAGATGGGTGCGTCAGGAGTTGTAATGGGTGATTCGTTAGGGCAGGTTGCTTCACAGACCCTGAAGAACATCAAAGCAGAATCAACGGGGTTGAATTTTCCCATACTCCGGCCGCTGATAGGTTACGATAAACTTGAGATCGAGGCCATCGGCAAAGAGATCGGGACTTACGAAATATCTACAATGAAAGAACAAAGCTGTTCCGTCGTTCCCGTTCATCCGGTGACCGAGGCTGAACCTAAAAAGGTGCTGGAGATGCAAGACGAACTTGAATTCAGCGGACTTGTAGAATATTCTGTATCCTCGGTAAAAAGGATCAGCGGAAGTAGTTGAGTGCGGAGCACGCAAATATCTTATCGGAATCGTATCTCATATCTATCGAGACCCTCTTGATGTACGACGCCTGAACCGCGGAAATATACAGAATGTTGTCGCCTATCGGTATCTTGACATCAGAGTTCTTAGGAGCTTTCACAGTTATCGGTACAAGTGCCGGACCGCTGCATGCGGTGCAGACCCTGAAATCCTTCTTCTCAGAAAGTATCATCTCTTTAACTGCGTCGTCTATGATTATCTCCATAGCGTTGGGAATGTGCCCATTACTTAAAAGAATTGCTGACTATCGTCTTTCACAGTATCATCATTTGCTGAAGAATGATTGCACTTCGCACGTCAGATCTTCCGCAGCGCGTGCGTTCAGTTCCTTTATCATCGCTGCTCTCTTATCGAGTATCACAGCAACGCCGCGGTCGGTCTCGGAACGTATCAGTCTTCCGACGGTCTGTCTCATTTTACGAATTGTCGGTGATCTGACAGCACGTTCCCATCCTTTTCCGTAACGAAGGTCGCAGTATCTTGTTAACGCTGACAGCTTAGCGTTGGGCTTCGGGTACGGAATACCGACAAGCACCGCGATCTCAAGGTCCCGATCGGGAAAGTCCAGACCTTCGCTGACCCTTCCGCCGGACACTGCGAACAGCACTCCGTTGTCTGATGTTCTGAATCTGTCGATCTCATCCATCAGTTCCTGCTGTCCGGAGCCTTTCCTTTCGAAGTAGACGTTCTTTTTCAAACGATCGACCACGCCGTCTGAGATGAAATTCTCCATCATAACGTATGACGGAAAGAAGACAGCAGAGTTCCTGTTCTCTGAAAGAACGATCTCGATCGTCTTACTTTCAAGCCTTTTGATCATGTCCTTGTCTGCAACGATGTCGTCGAACTTTGTTGAGACGTCTTCGGAATATATCGTCAGAAGATCGTTCGGATCGAACGGTGACGGAAATGACCTCATTTCGGCGTTCAGCCCCAGCATATCGGAATATTCCGACAACGGCTCAAGGGTGCCGGACATGTGTATCGATGCGTTGCATACTCTGAACGGTTCCGCTGCCGGATAGGGGTCCATGCAGTATGATTCGAACGCGGGGTTCGGCGGTGCTGTTATGAGCTTAACGTACATCTCCTCAGAACAGTCCGTCCACAGCTGAAGGAATCTTCCGAACGATCCCATGTATGAGCGAGGGAGCTTTCTGTCTGCCCTTTTCCGTTCTGCGACTATCTCCCCGAGATCTGTCAAAGAGCGGTACATCTTGTTCAGTGACACTGATGAAACACTTAACGAAGACATCAGACCTTCTTCCAGGAAGTACGGAGGAATAAGACCGTCATCTTCATTCAAGTATTCAGAAACAGCTTCTGAGATACATTCCCTGAACGCTGTCGCAAGGTCTGTCGCTGACGTTCCGTTATGGACCTCTGGGTCATTCAATTCTTTAGCCTCTTTTTCCATCATATTGAGACCGTATTCGCTGTATCTGCAGGTCATCACTTCTCTCAAATAATCCGGAATGTTATGAGCTTCATCGACTATCAATACAATATCGGAAAGATCAGCGTTCATCCAGTTCAGGAAGTGCTGACGTATATTGGGCATCAGCATGAAGGTATACGGAATGACGACAACATCAGCATACTCCACAAGTCTCTTCATCAGTTCATACGGACAGCATCCTGCGTCTGACGCATAAGAGATGAAATCCTCCGGATCGGGATGTTCTGTTCTCAGATACATCAGATGTTCCTGTATCTCGTCCGGATCCATCTGTCTGTAGAACTTACAGCCGTCGGTCTTCCTTTTCTTGAGGTCCGAACAGAGTCGCGAAAGTTCTTCCGGAGTCCCTGTTGCCAGCTCCGGATCGTCCTTCATGAACGGACATGTAGACATGTTGCGTCCTTGGACTCCGATACATGCGACATTCCTTTTCTTGGATATTTGACGGACCTCACGGATGACTTGCTTCTGCTGGGATTTCGTTCTTGTCAGATACACCAATCTTTTCCCTGTGTTCAAAGTGCTCTGAAGCGTTCCCGCCAAGGAACATATCGTTTTCCCGGTTCCCGTTCCTGATTCGAGAACTGCGGTACCGCCGTTCTCCGTTACATTGCGGATGAACTCAACGATATCCTGCTGAGGTCCTCTCGGCACGTACGGGAAAATATCCATAACATCATTTTGCTGTTTTTGTATATAAACGAATTCAAGGGGTGGCTGAAACTACTTCTTGAATATGTTCTTCCGTTTTGACTTAGAACCGGATTTGGAATCCAGCTTCTGAAGCAACTCTTTCTCATCATCAGTGACCTTCTTCGGGACTTCCATCTTGACCCTTACAAAAAGATCTCCGCGTATCGAACCGTTCACTTTCGTCAGCCCTTTCCCGGCGATCCTCAATACTGCGTTGACCTGGGTGCCCGGCGGTATTGACATTGTCACCTTCTCGTTTTCCAACGTGGTCACACTTTCTTCGCCGCCGAGTACGAGTTTTGAGTATGTGGTGTAGATCTCAGTCCACAAGTTAACACCGTCGCGTTCGAAGCTCTTATGACCCTTTACGTGAACGACAACAAACAGATCACCGGCAGGTCCGCCGTTATATCCCGAATCCCCTTTGCCTTGAACACGAAGACGCATTCCGTCCTCGATCCCTTTGGGAATGCTTACGCTTACGGTGGTCGTTTTTGTTGTTCTTCCCGAGCCTTTGCACTTCGGACAGCGTTCCTTGAATGTCTTTCCCGCACCTCTGCATGCCGGGCACTCGGAAACAGAGACCATCTGACCGAACGGACTGTTCCTTACTGACTGGACCTGCCCGTTTCCGCCGCATTGTTTGCAAACGTCCACATCACCGCCCTTCCCGCCTGTCCCTTTACAGTCTGTGCAGTTCGAAGTGTGAGGTATCGCGATCTCAATGTCCTTTCCTGTCAGAACGTCCTCGAGACCCATTTCAGCATCATAACGTAACGATTCGCCCTGTCTTGCAGCGTTCTTGGAGGGTTGCCTTCTGCGGTTCCCGCCTCCGAAGAACATATCAAAGATCCCGCCTCCGAATATGTCGCTGATGTCTTCAAAGTGAGTGAAATTGTCCCATGAAAAGCCGCCTGAGCCGAATTGCTGGTTCACACCTGCGTGACCATACTGATCGTATCTCTTCTTGGTGTCCTCGTTGGAAAGCACTTCATAAGCTTCGGAAATTTCCTTGAATTTCTCTTCGGCTACGTCCTTGGGATCGGAAGAGACGTCAGGGTGGTGTTCCCTGGCCAGTTTGCGATAAGCACGTTTGATCTCGTCGGATGATGCATCCTTGGTGATGCCCAGCACTTCGTAATAGTCCCGCGGCATCATTCTTCATCCACGATCTTGTAGTCCGCGTCAACGAAATCCTCTTTTCCGTCACCGCCTTGCTTTGGAGCCTGCTGCTGTTCCTGCTGTGCCTGAGCGTAGATCTTCTGGGAGATAGGTTCCATTGATTTGAACATCGCTTCCATCTTCGCCTTCACGTCATCCGCTTTGCCGGATGCACGTGCTGCTTCCAGATCCGTGATCGCAGCTTCCACTTTTGCTCTCTCTTCGTTGGTGACCTTGTCTCCCAATTCGTCGAGGGATTTGCGTACGGTGTAGATCGCCGTCTCCGATTGGTTCATCACTTCGATCTGTTCCTTCTTCTGCTTGTCAGCGTCAGCGAACTGAGCGGCCTGGTTGACCATTGATTCGATCTCTTCCTTACTCAATTTTGAAGAGGATGCTATTGTGATCTTCTGCTCTTTGCCGGTTCCCTTGTCCTTAGCGGAGACGTTGATTATTCCGTTCGCGTCTATATCGAATGTCACTTCAATTTGGGGCATTCCTCTCGGTGCAGGTGGAATTCCGTCCAATGAGAACTTACCGAGCGACGTATTGTCCTGGGCCATTCCCCTTTCTCCTTGGATGACATGGATCTCCACAGACGGCTGGTTGTCCGCTGCTGTCGAGAAGACCTGGGATTTCCTTGTCGGAATGGTCGTGTTCCTTTCGATCAGCGGTGTTGCGACACCTCCGAGTGTTTCGATACCGAGCGTCAAAGGAGTGACATCCAAAAGCAGGACATCCTTCACTTCCCCCGCTAATACCGCACCTTGAACGGATGCGCCCATGGAAACACATTCCATCGGGTCTATTCCGCGTTGGATCTTCGGTCCGACGATGCTCTCAACGAAGTTCTGAACGATCGGCATCCTCGTAGGGCCGCCGACCATGATGATCTTACTGATGTCATCGTTCTTCAGTTTAGAGTCTTTGATCGCCGTTTCAATTGATACCTTACACCTGTTGACAATTCCTGAAACGAGATCTTCAAGCTTCGCCCTTGTAAGTGTTTTGATCAGGTGCTTGGGACCGGCTGCATCAGATGATATGAATGGTAAGTTGATCTCGGTCTGCATTGTCGTTGACAGTTCGATCTTGGCTTTCTCACAGGCTTCGCGGACACGCCATACGGCCATGTTGTCCGCGGAAAGGTCAACACCTGTTTCTTTCCTGAACTCATCGATCATGTATTTCGTTATCACTTCGTCCATGTCGGAGCCGCCGAGCTTCGTGTCTCCTGATGTGGAAATGACCTCAAAGATGCCGTCACTGAACTCCATTATCGTTACGTCGAGTGTTCCTCCTCCGAGGTCGAACACAAGGATACGCTGCTCCATTCCGCCCTTGTCGAGACCGTACGCTAACGCTGCGGCAGTGGGCTCGTTTATTATCCTGACGACATCGAGACCGGCGATCGCTCCTGCGTCCTTTGTTGCCTGTCTCTGATTGTCGTTGAAGTATGCTGGCACTGTGATGACCGCTTTCTCTACGGTATCTCCCAAATATTCTTCAGCATCTCTCTTTATCTTCTGAAGTATGAATGCAGATATCTGCTGCGGGGTGTATTCCTTACCGAATACGTTGACCTTCTCGGAAGTTCCCATCTTTCTTTTGATGTTCTTTATCGTTCCGTTCGGGTTGGTAACTGCCTGCCGTCTCGCCGGCTCTCCGACGAGGAGCTGACCGTCCTGTGTGAAGGCAACGTAAGACGGGAATGCCTTACCGCCTATGCTGGTTCCCTCTGCGGAGGGGATCATGGATGGCTTTCCGCCTTCCATGACGGATGCTGCTGAATTGCTCGTTCCTAGATCTATTCCGATGATCCTTGACATTTTTCTTCACCTTCTTCTG
>JGI994J12354_10000466_pt1 | contig 40533 bp, 32 predicted proteins | sample IntmicLarv3ML3BL_FD_12354 | JGI IMG/M metagenome (IMG submission 12354) | reverse complement strand
GGTAATATCTCCGTGATTATATCCGCCCACTCAATTAGGCAAATGCCCTCACCGTAAAAATAATCCTCATAGCCTATCTCTTCCATCTCTTCGACATCACCAATGCGATAAACATCGAAATGATAAAATGGCAAACGTCCACTATCATATTCTTGTACAATTGTAAATGTCGGACTGTTAATCGGTTCTTCTATTAATAGCCCGGCACCGAAGCCTTGACTGAAAACGGTTTTACCTGTCCCCAAATCACCGACTAGCGTATATATCTGACCCGCCTGTGCTCTTCTCGCAATGTGCATCCCTAAGCGATAAGTTGCTTTTGCATCATTTGTCTCAAAAATCATATCTGACCCCACTTTCTTAGGGTTTACATTTTACCACAATGTCACTTTGCTTACAACTTGAGTATTGCACACTTTAGCACAAACGTTTATACTTAATCTTGGCGATATGCTTCGCTACTTATAACAATTCAAGAACAAGGAGAAAATACTTATGGCAAACCCAATTGTTACAATTACTATGGAAGAAGGTGCTGTAATAACGGCTGAATTATATCCAGACGTTGCTCCAGCTACTGTTAAAAATTTTGTTAGTTTAATCGAGAAAGGTTATTATGATGGATTAATCTTCCATCGTGTAATTCCTGGCTTTATGATTCAAGGCGGTTGTCCAGACGGCACTGGCATGGGCGGTCCTGGTTACTGCATTGATGGCGAATTCACTAGCAATGGTTTTAAGAATGACCTTTCGCATGAACCTGGTGTTCTGTCGATGGCTCGTGCAATGGACCCCAATTCAGCGGGTTCACAATTTTTCATTATGCATGAAACTTCACCACACTTAGATGGGCAATACGCCGCTTTTGGTAAAGTCACAAGTGGTATGGACGTTGTTGACAAGATTGCAACAACCCAAACTAGTGCCGGTGATAGACCAATGCAAGAACAAAAAATCAAGACGGTAACTGTTGCCCTTTAAGGTCATCACCGATTAGTATTTTTTTATCTAATACTGCAAAATATAATTCTTCTACCTCACTTATGACTGCTTTGCCATTGGTGGCCTCAATTAATTCCGCCGTCAATGCCAAAACTTCTTCTTGCGGTAGAAGGATTTTTATTTGCACCTTTTCAGTATAAGTTGAGTCCATAATTGGTATCTGTCTTTCTCCTAAGAGATATTGGATTTTACCAACGCCGTTATAGTCCGTTGCAATCGCTAACATGGTTCCCCATACTTTATCAATCAACGTACAAGTAGCTAGACCTTCTTGGGTCGCTTTTGAATACGCTCTAACTAATCCCCCTGTTCCTAATAACGTGCCACCAAAATAACGGGTCACCACGGCCACGACATTGGTAAGTTTGGCACCTTGCAAAACATCTAGCATTGGTCGCCCTGCGGTACTGCTTGGTTCGCCATCATCACTTTGGCGGACTATTTCACCACGTTCGCCAACAATAAATGCCGAACAGTTATGATTAGCATTCCAATATTGTTTTTTAATACTGTCGATAAAGGCCACCGCTTGCGCTTCTGTCTCGACTAAGGCAACTGATGCAATAAAGCGGGACTTTTTCTCAATTATTTCTGCTGTTCCACCTTGGTAGATGGTTTTGTAGTTGTTTGGCATGGTTTTGCATCCTCTCACAACAAGATTGCGAGTCAAGCCCGCAATGACTATATTTGCTAAGTCGATTGTACCACAAACCCAAACAACTTGGAAAGCTTGCTGTTTTTTGGTATAATGTTATTAGTAAAGGAGTTATATTATGAATTTTGGCAAGAACGCTACCAATCACAAACAAAAAATAATCAAGTCAGCGGCCGATAAAATCGGCAAGATGGCTGGTTTTTCTTTGGTGAAATTATTACTCTTTGCTTTTATTGGGCTAGTTGTTGTTGGGGCTTGTTTGAGTAATGGTATTGTCACCGGCTTAATTGCAAGCTCCCCCGATATTGCAAATGTTAATATCATGCCTAGTGGACAGGCAACTTTTATTTATGATTCCAATGGAAATGAATTGCAAAAATTAACCACTTCGGCTTCCAATCGAACTTCGGTAGCAATTGATAAAATACCTTTTAATATGCAACATGCTATTGTCGCTATTGAAGATGAACGATTTTACGAACATGATGGCGTGGATTTCCGTGGCATTATTAGAGCTTTTGCGGTTGGAGCCGCTAACAATTTTAACTTTACCGAAGGTGCTAGTACTTTGACCCAACAACTTCTGAAAAATAATGTTTTCGTTAATTGGGCCAAAGAGGGCAAGATGGAACGATTCAAGCGTAAGTTCCAAGAGCAATATATGGCTTTACAATTGGAAAAGTCTTTGACTGTAAGTGATAAAAATCCCAAAGATGTTGTTCTAGAGAATTATCTTAATACCATCAATTTGGGGGCTGGTACCTATGGAGTACAGGCTGCATCCTATCGCTACTTTGGTAAAACTGCTGAAGAATTGACACTTTCAGAATGTGCTGTTTTGGCTGCCATTCCACAAAACCCCACTAAGTTTAATCCAATTAATCGCCCTACAGATAATGCCGAACGTCGTGCCAAAGTCCTTGGCAATATGTTAGAACAAAAATATATTACACAAGGCGAATACGAAGAAGCAATGACGGATGATGTCTACGAACGAATTGAAGCCAATGATGCTTCAAGGGAAGCGCCATCACCATACTCTTACTTTATTGACGAGTTAATCGACCAAGTTGTAACTGACCTACAAATCCAAAAGGGCTACACTCGCGTTCAGGCTTCTAATGCTTTATATAGTAGCGGATTGCGCATACACACAACCCAAGACCCAAACATCCAAAAAATCTGTGATGAAGAATACGGCAATCCTGATAATTTCCCAGCCAACTCACAGGTAGGCGTTGACTGGGCCCTTTCAGTTAAGAAAGCTAATGACGAGCTTCACCATTATAGCGTTCAAATGATGCGTGTTCATTTTGAAAAACAATATCCTGAATTTGATTTGCTATTTGAAACTACCGATGAAGCACAAAGTTATATCGACGAGTATAAAAGAAGCGTGGTCTTAGAAGGCGATACAATTGTTGCAGAACGCACCAACTTTTCCCCACAGCCACAATCTTCATTGACAGTTATTGACCAACACAACGGCTTTGTTAAAGCTATTATTGGTGGTCGTGGCGAGAAAACTGCTAGCTTAACGCTAAACCGCGCAACGAGTACTTATCGCCAACCTGGTTCAACTTTTAAACCCTTGGCAGTCTATGCCCCAGCCCTAGATAAAGGCGAGACTTTAGCGACCACCTACAAGGATGAACCTTATGAATATGAAAATGGTACACCTGTGCGAAACTGGCTAAATAATACTTATCGTGGCGATACAACTATTCGCTATGCGCTACAAGAATCAATTAACGTCGTAGCCGTAAAATGCCTCGAAGCTATCACACCACAAACAGCCTTTAATTATTTGCAAGATTTTGGATTCTCTAGAGTTATTTCTTCTGAAGTGATTAATGAAAAGATATTTTCTGACATTCACCTACCGATGGCACTTGGTGGCATTACGCATGGTGTTTCTAATATTGAGCTAACTGCTGCCTATGCCACTCTAGCTAATAAGGGCGTTTATACCAAACCAATATTTTACACACAAATTCTAGACCACAACAACAACGTGATTTTAGAAAATTTACCACAGACCACTAATGTCGTCAAAGAAAGTACCGCTTACTTAATGACAAATGCCATGATAGACGTTGTGACTGATGGAACAGGACGTCGTTTACAACTTGATAATATGACTGTTTCAGGTAAAACTGGTACCACTTCTCTTTATCGCGATTTATGGTTTGCTGGTTACACACCTTATTATACTTGTGCTATCTGGTCTGGCTATGATAATAATGAAGATTTGCCTCCTGAAGGCAATTTCAGAAACTACCATCAAGGTCTTTGGCAAAAAATTATGACCAGAATTCACCAAGGCTTATCTGACCCTGGATTTACCATGCCAGACAGTGTTCGTGATGCAGTTATTTGTAGTAAAACTGGTTTATTGTTTGGTTCTGGTTGTACCAAAGCGACAGAATATTTTGAGAAATCAACAATTCCTGTCAAGCGCTGTACCGCTTGCTATGTTCCGCCACCACCGCCAGTAGTAGATCCTGACCTTGTTGATCCTAATACACCACCAGCAGAATTGCCATCACCTGAGACAGGTGATGATGTTCTTGGCGATATTGTAACCGAACTCACCGAGCAATACGAAGAATATAACGAGTCCACCGAAACAGAATAATAACGAGTCTGCTTGCAGACTCGTTGCGCCGAGCGTTCTTCCTATTATATAAAAACAAATGCACTAAAGCTCCTCGCTCTAGTGCATTTGTTTTGCTTTTTTTATGCATCCAGCATTAATTTGGCGGCTCCGTATATTCCTGCGGCATTGCCTAATTGTGCTAACTCCAACTTTGTATCCTTACAAGCTGAAAAAGCGTCTCTGACAAAATACTTCTTAATTAAATCAATCAGCACTGTTCCCGCCTTAGAAACGCCACCACCAATTACGATAACACCAGGGTCCGCTACGCAACAATAAATAGCAAGTGCATTTCCTAACGTCTCAGCAAAACGCTCTACCACTCTCTTGGCCAAAGCATCTCCTTGCCCATATGCTTCAAAAACACTTTTCGCACTAACTTTGGTATCGCGCAGCAATGAAGCTTCATCAGATGCTACTAATTCTCCGTCGGCCAACTTAACTATTCCTGTTGCTGAAGTTGTCTGTTCCAAACAACCACAGGTGCCACAATTGCACGCTTCGCGCTCATCCATGTCAATACGTCCGTGTCCGATTTCGCCACCAGCACCATGAGCCCCCGTAACAATTTGCCCATTGACGATGATACCACCACCAACGCCAGTACCAAGCGTTACCATAATCAAGTCAGTGTAACCTTGTCCGCCACCTTTCCACATCTCACCAAGAGCTGCGACATTTGCATCATTGCCTGCCTTGACTTCTAGGTTAGTATAAGCACTTAATTCGCCAGCAATATCTGTAAAGCCCCAACCAAGATTAACGGCCATCGCAACTGTTCCATCCGCCTTAACTGGTCCCGGAACGCCAATACCAACGCCGACAACGTCTTCTCGCTTAATACCAAGTTCTGCCATCTTAGCTAAAATACTAGCGCCCGTATCTGGCAAAATATATCGACCGCCATCGTCCGTGCGAGTATCTAGCTCCCACTGTTCAACTACCAAACCGTCTTCTTCAAATAATCCACATTTGATTGTTGTTCCACCTATATCAATTCCAAAAACGTATCTTCTCATATCTAATCCCCCTTGCGACCAATATTCGCCTGAACACGATTATAAAGTTCCTGAGCTGCATTATAGCCCATTTTTTTCTGTCTATGGTTAACTGCTGCCGACTCAACAATGATAGCGAGATTTCGCCCTGGCCTAATCGGCAGTGCATGGCTTACTACTTTGTTTCCAAGAAATTCTGTATGCTGTTCTTCAAGCCCCATGCGGTCATATTCTCTGTCTCTATCCCATTCTTCGAGTTTGATAACCAAATCGATTTGTTGGGTGTCTTTGACACTTCCTACCCCGAATAACATCTTGACATCAACAATACCAATTCCTCGCAGTTCAATAAAATGCCTAGTAATATCTGGTGCCGAACCGACCAAAGTAATATCACTTACTTTTCTAAGCTCTACCACATCATCACTAACTAGTCGATGACCCCTTTTGATTAATTCCAAGGCGGCTTCGCTTTTACCGATGCCACTTTCTCCCATAATCAAAACGCCCTCACCATATACATCAACTAGCACACCATGAATTGAGATGCATTGTGCTAACTTGACATTTAAAAGACGAATAATCTCCGCCATGAAGTCCGAAGTTTTCCTCGCCGTAACATACACTGGCACTTGGTATTTGTCGTGCAATTTTAACATTTCCTCATCTGGACTTGTCTCTGTTGTAAAGACAACACAAGGTGGCTTTTTGGACACGAACTTATCATATGCCTCCAATCGCTCCTTATCAGTAAGATGTTGCATATAGGTGTATTCTACATACCCGATAATCTGCACTCGTTCCGAAGCAAAGTGTCCAAAATATCCCGCCAACTGTAAAGCTGGACGATTAATCTCAGGTATCGTCACTTCTATAGCGTCTGTATCTATCTTTGGAGTACAACTCCTTAATTCTAATTCTTTGACAATTTCGTTTAATTTTACTCCAGATACTTTCATTGAATCCCCTCCTTTATCCTTTTCTTCTTAAAATTCTTCGCTTTGCTCAGAATGACAGTGCTTTCATAATCATTTGACACTATCTATATATTGCATAGTTCTAGTGTACCATAGTTTTAACCCTCATCGTGGAAAAATTTATACACTTTTTGGGCCGCTTGTTCATTCATTGCTGGCACTTCTTTTAATTCTTCAATCGTCGCAGCTTTAATCTTATCTAGCGATTGATAATATTTCATTAATGCCTTGCGCCTAGTTGGGCCAATTCCTGAAATATCATCTAAAATCGAATGAACCTGACCCTTTCCCCGTAGCATCCGATGATATTCAATCGCAAATCGATGAGCTTCATCTTGAATTCTAGTAATCAGTTGAAATCCTGCACTACTACGGTCAATCATGATTTCTCGACCCTGGTAATATATTCCGCGAGTGCGGTGTTTGTCGTCTTTGACCATGCCACAAACGACAATATCAAGCCCCAACCTTTCTAGTACCTGCAAAGCAATATTGACCTGTCCTTTCCCGCCATCCATCATAATGATATCCGGAAATACTGAAAATCCAGCCTTAATTATTTCTTCGTTTTGCTCCTCAAGACCACGCCCAAAACGCCTCGTCAAAACTTCTTCCATACTAGCATAATCATTTGGTCCAATCACTGAACGAATTTTAAATTTGCGATAATCGCTTCTCTTTGGTTTGCCTTTTTCATAGACAACCATCGAGCCCACGCTTTCAAAGCCACTGATATTAGAAATATCAAAAGCTTCTATTCTATTTATCTTCTCAATTCCTAATAAGTTCGCAATCTCCTTGACCGCCCCAATGGTTCGACCCTCTTCACGTTTTAACTTTTCACGGTCTTGGCTTAATACTACATTGGCATTACGTGCAGCTAGTTCGACCAATTTTTCCTTGGTGCCCTTTTTAGGAACACGTAGATAAACCCGTTGTCCTTTGCGCTGGCTTAGCCACTTTTCTAAAATCGATGCTTCCTCTATCTCATATTGGAGCATTAATTCTCTGGGGATAAACGGCGTACCCGCATAAAATTGCTTGATAAAAGTGGTTAAAATTTCTTCTTTGGTGTCACTTTCTGCCACTTTTAGATAGAAATGGTCCCGCCCTATCAAACGCCCATCGCGAATGAAGAAAACCTGCACCACACCGTCTGTCGCATCAATCGCTGCCGCAATCACATCTTTGTCCTCGCCACCCGCCGTAATCTTTTGGCGTTCACCGATTTTGCTTACGCTTTTGATTAAGTCACGGCATTGCGCTGCCTCTTCAAAATCAAGTTCGGCTGAAGCTGTTATCATTCGCACTTCTAATTCTTTGATTATATCTTTGAAATTGCCATTGAGAAAATCGATTGTTTGAACTATTTTCTCGTGGTATTGCTCTTGTGTAATATTATTCTGACAAGGCGCATCGCATTGCTTAATATGGTAGTAAAGACAGGGGCGCTCCTTGAGTGCCTCCTTTGGTAACTTACGTGAACAAGAGCGTAATTTGAAAAGTTTTCTAATTAGCTCAATAGAGTCTTTGACCGCCAGACCGCTTGGATAAGGTCCAAAATATTTGTCCTTGTTTTTTTGCATTCTACGAGCTAATTGTACTCGTGGAAACGCTTCACTGGTACTAATTCGCACAAATGGATAACTTTTATCGTCTTTGAGCATCGTGTTGTATTTGGGACGATGTTCTTTAATTAAGTTACACTCTAAAACCAATGCCTCAACTTCTGAGTCAGTGACAATATATTCAAAGCGGGCAATCTGCGGTACCATCCGCTCGATTTTAACACCCTTATTACGGCTACTTTGGAAATATTGACGAACTCGTGAGCGCAGGCTAATCGCCTTGCCGACATAAATGATGGCATCTTTTTTATCGTGCATAATATATACTCCCGGACTAGCCGGGAGTTTTTTTAATTCCTCCGTGATATTAAACGTTGAACTCATCTACTGGCGCTACCTCAATCGTTTCCTCTTTGTTATCTGAGGCATTATCTTTTGTAGTATCTTCGGTGCTACCTTCCGCAATCCCTCTGACTTCATTAAATATTCTCATAAATTCCTTGCCTGTGATAGTCTCTTCTTGAATTAGGAAGTCCGCTATCTTATCAAGCGCTTCACGATTCTTTGATAGTAAATCTTTTGCTTTATCATAAGAAGCTTTCAGCAACTTCATAACCTCTTTGTCAATCTCGGTAGCCGTGTCATCGCCACAGTTTAGGACCATACGCCCCTCTAGGTATTGACTTTCTTCACTTGCTAATCCCATCAAGCCGAACTTCTCAGACATACCATACTTGGTAATCATCGCTCTGGCAATGCTAGTTGCTCGCTCGATATCATTAGACGCACCCGTAGTAACATTGCCGAAAACCAGTTCCTCAGCCGCACGACCAGCTAAAAAGCCCACCAACATCGCCTCTAGCTCTGCTTTAGTATTAAGGTACTTTTCTTCTTCTGGCACTTGTAACACGTATCCTAGTGCCCCCATCGTACGTGGAATAATGGTAATCTTTTGCACTGGCTCAGCATCCTTTTGCAAGGCACTAACGAGTGCATGTCCTACCTCGTGATAAGATACAATCTTACGTTCTTCTTGACTTAATACGCGGTCTTTCTTTTCTTTACCAACTAATACAACTTCAACGGCTTCGTATAAGTCCTTTTGCGATACTGCCTTACGTCCATGTTTGACAGCTAAAATTGCTGCTTCATTAACCATATTAGCTAGGTCCGAACCAACTGCTCCCGAAGTTGCTAGCGCAATCGCATCAAGGTCAACTGTTTCATCAATAGCAACGCCTTTGATATGAACTTTCAAGACATTAATACGTCCTTTTAAATCTGGTCTATCAACAATGACACGACGGTCAAAACGACCTGGACGAAGCAATGCTTGATCTAATACTTCCGGACGGTTAGTCGCCGCCAAAATCAAAAGTCCTTTGGAGGTGTCGAAACCATCCATCTCTGCCAATAGTTGGTTAAGCGTTTGCTCACGCTCGTCATTGCCACCGCCATAGCGACTATCACGGCTTTTACCAATGGCATCAATTTCATCTATAAAAATAATACATGGTGCCGCCTTTTTCGCTTCTTCAAACAAATCACGTACACGAGACGCTCCGACCCCAACAAACATCTCAACAAAATCAGAACCTGATAATGAGAAAAATGGCACGTTAGCTTCACCTGCAACAGCTTTAGCTAATAGTGTCTTACCTGTCCCTGGTGGCCCTACTAATAATGCACCCTTAGGTAATTTGGCGCCAATCCCAATATATCGCTTAGGATTATGCAAGAAATCCACCACTTCTTCTAGTGACTCTTTTGCCTCATCTTGACCTGCTACATCGGAAAATGTAATGCCTGTCTCTTGTTGCACATAAGCTTTAGCTTTACTCTTACCAACACCGCCCATCATACCACCAGTCACGCCCATCCGTTTGGTAATAAAAAAGAATAGCCCCATTAATAAAACTAATGGTAGGACGGTTCCTAAAACTGCTGCTACTAAAGCACTTGGTTGCTCTGCTTTAAATTCAATTCCCGTTCCTGACAAACGCTTAGTCAATGCGGTTGCATCTTCCATCGCTGTGGTAGTGAATTGCTGCTCGCGCGTTGGAAGTATCGAATTCGTAGATGTCGATGTTCCTTTTGGCTTAATCGTCAGCCTGCCTGACTCTAAGCTGACTTTTTCCACTTTACCGTCGTCAACCATCTCAATAAATTCACTATAAGTAATCTTCTTGCTTGTCACACCATCTAAGGCACTTGTTGCTGCACTCCATACTACTAATGCCACCAGCAAGCAAATAACCATAATTAGAATACTTTGTTGGTTTTTATTTTTATCTGGTTCATTTTGATTCGGTTTGTTATTAGGGTTGTTATCCATATTGTCCTCCTGAATTTTCTTCCTACATTATATAGTATAAACCATAGAAATAATAAATCAATATGTATATCGTTAAAAGAGCGTTGTGTTTATTAAAATTTTCTAAATAAAATCATATTTCACCCTAGCAATCTGTTTCCGTCTTGTAGTATACTAACATGGAAGACGGGATATTGACTCACCGAACAGACACGAAGTATGAGATATGTTAACAATGACCCATATGATAGTTGCCATCAAAATATGGCAGAACAAAGATAAACGGAGGCGGACATAGAATGAAAAGCGGGTTTGATAACGAAAAATATTTAAAACTACAATCAAAACACATCAAAGAGCGTATCTCACAGTTTGGCAATAAACTCTACCTAGAGTTTGGCGGCAAACTTTTTGACGATTACCATGCTTCACGGGTTTTGCCGGGTTTTGCACCTGACAGTAAATTGCAACTTTTAATGCAATTATCTAACCACGCTGAGATAGTTATCACTATCAACGCTGCCGACATCGAAAGGAATAAAGTTCGTGGCGATTTGGGCATCACTTATGATGTCGATGTTATTCGTTTGATTGAAGCATTTCGCTCCAAGAATTTGTTTGTTGGAAGCGTCGTAATTACCCAGTATTCTGGACAAAGTAGCGCCGATATTTTTAAAAGTCGTTTAGAGAATATGGGAATTAAGGTATATACGCACTATACTATCACCGGCTATCCCGCTAATATCTCACATATTGTTAGTGACGAAGGCTTTGGCAAGAATGATTTTATTGAAACTTCTCGCCCCCTAGTTGTTATCACTGCGCCTGGACCGGGCAGTGGCAAGATGGCGACGTGCCTATCACAACTTTATCATGAACAACAACACGGTGCGATAGCTGGCTATGCCAAATTCGAGACTTTCCCGATTTGGAATATTCCCCTTAAGCATCCTATTAACTTAGCTTACGAAGCGGCGACAGCCGATTTAAATGATATTAATATGATTGACCCCTTTCATCTGGAAGCTTATCAAGAAACCGCTGTTAATTATAACCGTGATGTTGAAATCTTCCCTGTCTTAAATGCTATTTTTGAAAATATTTTTGGCGAAAGTCCCTACAAATCACCAACCGATATGGGTGTAAATATGGTTGGCAATTGCATCTTTGATGATGATGTATGTTGCGAAGCCTCTCGCCAAGAGATTATCCGCCGTTACTATGACTCGTTAGCTAGGCTAACAAAAGGTCTTTGTAGTGAGGAGGAAGTTCTTAAAATCGAACTACTAATGAATCAGGCCGGCACTTCAATTGAAGACCGCAAAGTAGTACCGATTGCCCTTGAACATGCTAAAATGACTGAACATCCAGCTACTGCCCTAGAACTTGCCGATGGAACTATTATCACTGGTAAAACATCTTCACTTTTGGGTGCGTGTGCAGCGATGTTACTTAATGCATTAAAGCACCTAGCAAATATCGACCATGACTTCCATGTCGTTTCACCAGCGGCTATCGAGCCAATTCAAATTTTAAAAACCAAATACCTCGGTGGCAATAACCCGCGCTTACATATGGACGAGATATTAATTGCGCTTTCTACTTCTGCCGCAACTGACCCCTATGCTAAAGCAGCTCTTGAACAACTGCCAAACCTAGTCGGTTGCCAAGCACATAGCTCGGTAATGCTATCAGAAGTCGATATCAAACTTTTCAAACGTCTATCTGTGCAAGTAACAATGGACCCTAAATACGAACATAATCGAGTTTTGTATTAAAACAATGATTTCCTAATTATAGGACTTTCCTATGAAATAAAAAAGACCCACCGCCGAAACGGTGGGTATCCATTAAGCTCCATTATCCCTTTTTTGGCTGAAAAGCTTCAAAGACAAGGAAATAATCATCAGTACCAAGAACGCCAACGATACTGCCAATGAATATTCTTCTAATGGTACGACCATATTTATCCCCAAATAGTGCATCACCGCAACAACAATTAACACCAAAATAGCTACTCCAAAAATAATATCAGAGATTATTGATAACCCATCCCTACTTTTTTTCTTTTCAATAATTTTCCGTGCGTTTTCAGCTTGAAATTCCTGCTGAATTTCTTCTAATTTTTTTGCCATTTTAATTCTCTTCTCCAGTTCCAATTTCATCATCAATTATGATTTTTTGAAGTCTTTGTGCCAATTGTCTAATTTCTTCCACGCTTAAATCTTTTTCGCGTACAATCTCCTTATGACTCTCGATTGGCTTTATAAGCTTTTAGATACTATTATAGTACCACTACAATCGAAAATTGTCTACATTTATCTAGTTTTTATTAAACTATTATATGATAAAAATTAAACTTTGCTTTAGCAATTGTATCTTTGCTCATAATGGTTTTTATTACTAATATTGTAATAATCAGCGTCAATAGTGCTAATCTCAATTATCCCATTTTTCAAACGAGGGACTGTAATTTCCTATTACGTAAAAAGACGTATCATACGATACGCCTTAGTTGGTCTATCAATTTATTCATTTCCTTTGGTGTGCCAATAGTAATTCGCAGGTGATTATCTATTCGCGGTTTATCGAAATGCCGCACGTAAATGTGCGCAGCTCGAAGTGCTTCATATATCTTCTTGGCCGGACAGCTATTGTGTGTTGCGAAAATAAAGTTCGTTTGTGACTTGCCAAAACTAAAACCTAATTTGCTCAATTCATTTTCAGTCCACTGTCTTGTCGCAATTACCTTCGCCAATGTCTCTTGAAAATAATTCTCATCTTCAATCGATGCCACTCCCAGCGGAATTGATGGATAATTCATCGTGTATGAATTAAATGAGTATTTGACATCATTTAGATACTTAATTAGTTTGGCGTTGCCACAAGCATACCCTATTCTTATACCTGCTAGGCAACGTGATTTAGAAAAAGTCTGAACAACCAGTAAATTGTCGTATTTATCAATTAACGACACGGCTGACTCCGCCCCGAAATCAACATATGCTTCATCAATAATGACTATTACATCCTGATTGGCTTTGATGATATCTTCAATCTCATTAAGTTCCATCGCAATGCCCGTTGGCGCATTAGGGTTGGGGAAAATAATTCCGCCATTATCGCCAAGATAATCTTCTTTTATAATTTTAAAATCTTCATCTAAGGCTTTAGTCTGATATGAAACCTTGAACAAATCCGCCCATACATCATAAAATGAATACGTGATATCAGGAAACAAAATTGGCTTATCGGCATTGAAAAAAGTCATAAAAGCCATCGCCAATACGTCGTCCGAGCCGACACCTACGAATACTTGGTTATCATTAAGACCCTTGTATTTGGCAATTGCTGATACTAACGCTGCAATCTTAGGGTCAGGATAAAGACGTAAATTATCTGCTTCTAACTTTGTTATCGCCTCCGCAACCCTTGGCGATGGCGGATATGGATTTTCGTTAGTATTTAGTTTAATTATATTCGCGTCTTGTGGCTGTTCGCCTGGCACGTATGGCACCACTTTACGAATATTATTTTCCCATGCTTTCATAGTGACTCCTCTCGGTATCTAATTTACTTCGTCATTCTAAGATGACAGCACAATTTGCTCATTTCGCAATTGTTCGTCTAATTAATCGTCTGATACAACGAAGCGTAAATCCCTTGTTGCGTTAACAACTCTTCATGCGAACCTTCCTCTGCGATGCCGTCTTCTGTCAGCACCAAAATCCGCTTGGCATTTCTAATCGTCGATAACCGATGTGCAATAACAAACGTCGTCCTATCGCGCGCCAACTCCTCTAACGATTGTTGTACTATCTTTTCACTTTCATTATCAAGTGCCGAAGTCGCTTCATCAAAAATCAAAACTGGTGGGTTCTTTAAGAATACCCTCGCAATCGAAAGCCGCTGCTTTTGTCCACCAGATAATTTGACCCCTCGTTGCCCCACATCGGTGTCATATTGCTCTGGTAAATTCATAATAAATTCATGGGCATTAGCTGCCTTAGCTGCCCTAATAACTTCTTCATCGCTCGCTTCTGGCCTACCATAGCGAATATTATCCATGACTGTGCCAACAAATAAGTAAACATCTTGTTGCACGATGCCAACATGACTACGCAGATTATCCAATTTGAAATCACGAATATCATAGCCATCAATTTTGATAGCCCCCGCACTAACATCATAAAAACGTGGGATTAAACTACACAGCGTCGTCTTACCCGCTCCCGAACTTCCAACCAACGCCACATACTCTCCCGCCGGCACCTTTAGATTGACATGCGATAATACCTCTTCGGAATTCTCTTCATAATGGAAAGAAACCCCATCAAATTCAACGTCACCTTTTAGATTTTCCAAGGCGATAGCCCCTTTGCGGTCTTTAATGTCAGGGGCAACATCCATAATTTCTAAGAAGCGCTCATAACCACTGTAACCATTTTGGAATTGCTCAGTAAAGTTGACAAGCTTTTTAACTGGCTCAACGAAATTGTTAATATATAGCAGGAATACAATCAATTCGGTGATTGTTAAGCGGTTTTCGACCATCAGATATGCTCCAAAAACCAATGAAAGCACTGTCACTAACGTGCTAAACACTCCCATTAGCGAATGATATGTCGCCATATATCGATAAGTGCGACGCTTAGAAGCAACAAAACGTTTGTTACCATGACTAAACTTCTCCATCTCTGTCGCTTCATTACCAAATGATTTGACCGCCCTAATACCCGCTAAACTATCTTCAATCTGAGTGTTAATATCAGCAATACGAGCACGATTTTCTTTGAACGCACTTTTCATCCTGCGATTGAAGTAAACAGCAATAAAAATCATCACCACTACTAAGGCAATTGCCACTAGTGAAAGCTGAACATTAATCAAGGTCAAGATAATAAACGAACCAACTAACTTAATCACAGAAATTATCAAGTCTTCCGGCCCATGATGTAACAACTCACAGATTTCAAATAAATCACTCGTAATACGTGATAGTAATTGACCTATCTTTTGATTATCATAAAAAGCAAATGACAGCTTTTGATAATGGCCGAAAATTTCATTACGCATATCACGTTCAATGTAAGCACCCATCATATGTCCATAATAGGTGATGTAGAAGTTAGAGCCTGCCTCAACTATTACTAGCGCAACCATCGCCATACCGACTATCAAAATTAATTGCCCGGCTTCCAATACGCTCATCGTCGTCGCCGTATCTGTGATTCGTTTTACTAATAACGGAATGACTAAAGTAACTGCCGCTCCTAACATAGCAAAAAACAAATCTGTAAAAAATAGTTTTTTATATGGTATATAGTATCTCGTTAATTTTTTTAATTTATTTTCCATTTCCCCATCCTCTAGTCCATACATTGAATAAGAAATAAAACCAACTCTGCTAGGTTAGTGTATCACGAAACTTTGATATTTTCCAGTGCTACACCGCAAACATTTGTACACGCTACTGATGTTCAAAATATCATGTTTGCACACCAAGAAATTATTTGCCACACTGTCTGTTCAGTCTGCATGGTTTCATTTGCCTATAACTTTATTGAACATGGTAGCCACGATGAACTCTTAAAAGCTAAGGAACGCTACTATTCATTAAATAAAAATTAAAAAACTATAAACTGCTTTAATTTCAAAATGACATGGTATATACTATGTATAAGAACTACGCCAGAAAAGGAGTTATTGATTATGCCAATAGGTTTAGGTTTAGACGCTACTTATTTATTAGTGATAGCTGGTGCACTACTTTGCATGGTTGCATCGGGATATCTTAAATCGACATTTGCAACTTGTTCTAGAGTGCAAAGTACTTCTGGGCTGACAGGAAAGGAAGTTGCCGAACGACTATTATATTCGCAAGGTATCTTTGATGTTACTGTGAAGCACGTCTCTGGTAATTTGACTGACCATTATGACCCACGCACTAAGCAAGTTTGCCTATCTGATGCTACTTATGCATCAACTTCTGTTGCTGCCATTGGCGTCGCTGCTCACGAATGTGGACATGCATGTCAACATCACAATGGATACGCTCCACTTAGTTGGCGCACTTCTTTGGTTCCCATGGTTAATCTGGGCTCAACTATTGCTTGGCCATTGATTTTAATTGGCTTATTTTTCAATAACCAATCATCAATTGTCTTTTTAAATATTGGAATTGTCGCTTTTTCATTAGCCGTGCTATTTCAAGTGGTTACTTTGCCAGTTGAGTTTAATGCCTCTAGTCGCGCCTTGAAGATGCTTGGTAGCAATGGCATTCTAAGTGCTGAAGAGGTGCCTTTATCAAGAAAGGTTTTAACCGCCGCTGCACTTACTTATGTGGCTAGTGCTATTTCTTCAGCTTTGCAACTTCTGCGGATTGTCTTACTAAGTAATCGCAGAAGATAGATACATTTTTCCATTTTTCACTTCTGTAAATCTTGTTTGTTTACTCATATTTGCAAGTACTCCCTTCTCACTTTGAGTTTATTTTTTATACATTCATGTTATGGATACATGGCTAGGCGAAGGAAAAAGCGGGGTTTTCTTAGGTTTTTCTTACGGAAGAAGATATTACCTAGCCTCTTGAAATACAACATTCACTATGATATGATTAGTTTATAAAAATTTTATATTTAAAGGAGAACTAAAATGAAGAAATACACAGCCGAGTTTATCGGAACATTTGTCCTTACTTTTGTAGGATGTGGTGCAGCAGCTATCTCTGGTGGCATCGATGGAGTACTTGGAGTATTAGGAATTGCAATGGCTTTTGGTCTTTCAATTGTAGCTATGGCATACTCAATTGGCAACATTTCAGGATGTCATATCAACCCTGCTGTCTCTCTAGCTATGCTTATTAGCAAAAAGATGACAGCTAAAGATTTTGGCGGATATGTCGTAGCTCAAGTGCTTGGTGCCACTGCTGCCGCTGGATTGTTAGCAACAATCAACTCAATGTGCAATCCTGCCCTTAGCGGACTTGGAACTAACGGCTTTGATGCTGCTTCTTATGTTGGTCTTAACATGACCGGCGCAATCATCGTTGAAGTTGTTTTAACCCTTATCTTTGTTCTTGCTATCTTAGGAGTTACTTCAACTGACAAATTCGGAAGCGTCGCTGGTATCGTTATTGGTTTGACATTAGCATTTGTTCACATTATTGGTATTCCATTAACTGGAACCTCAGTAAACCCTGCTAGAAGCTTAGGCCCTGCACTCTTTGCTGGTGGCGAAGCACTTTCACAAGTATGGGTATTCATCATTGCTCCACTGATTGGTGCTGCTATTGCTGTTTGCATCTGGCAATTCCTATCAACTAGTGATGAAAAGGCAAAATAAATTATAGTACGCTTTAATACTTCCATGATATAGGACATAATTTCCTATTATGATGAAGACAATCCCCACAGAAGATTTCTGTGGGGATTGTCTTATCCTAGTCTTAATTATTTGTATATACAATTACTCTTCTTCGTGGTCGGCATCATCTTCTTCGTCTGCTTCTTCATCAAATTCTTCATCAAATTCAATTTCTTCACCTTCCATCATTTCTTGTAACATTTCTTCTGTTAATTCTATCTCTTCGCCATCAATGTCATCAATAGACCCTTCCACTTCGGTAATATTAGCATTTTCTAATATTACATCTTGTATACATCTAACTAGTATGTTTTGCTCAACATCACCTTGTCCGTATGCCTCAATAAGTTCCTCTTCTGACATCTGCATCTCTTCAACTATTACTGCTAACATCGCATTGTACGCATCGTCGCCTACCTTAATTCCCTCTGCCTGAACAGTTGCATTCAAAACTAATACCTGCTTAGCAATTCCTTTGGCATTTTCTTCCTTATCTTCGTTATACTGCTCCATTGTCATGCCTTGGCTTTCAACGAATTCTTCGATTGTTTGGCCTGAGTAATCCGCATATTGTTGAACACCTTGCTCGTATAATTGTTCTCCGTAATCAACAGCCTCTTGTAAATATTCTATTATTTCAGCATCGTCAAATAATTTAGTCAATGCTTGTGTTGCAAGTTCTTTTTCGGCTGTCTCTTCATTGTACTCGGTAATCGCCTTTTCAACGCTTTCTTCGTATTCGGCAACATTGCTATATTCGGTATTCTCTTCTACCCATGCATCTGTCGGCACATCCAAAACTTTCGAAATATTATTGATTGTAACTGTAAAAACAGCGTCCTTTCCTGCTAATTCTTCGTTATACTGTTCAGGAAATGTAATATCGATATCCTTTGTATCACCTTTTTTCATGCCGATTAATTGTTCTTCAAACCCCGGAATGAATGCTCCTGAACCAATTCTTAAATCATGTCCTTGGTCAGTCCCGCCATCAAAGGCAACATCGTCAACTTTTCCTTCGTAATCAATATTAGCTATATCGCCATCTTCAACTACTCCATCTTCATCTTCTACTGGTGCATTTTCAAGAGCACTTTTGATTTCTGCGTCAACTGCTTCCTTGGTAACTGTTGTTACAATTTTTTCTAAGTCCATACCCTTGTACTGTGGCAATTTAACTATTTCGCTTAAATCTACATCATCAAATGATGGTGCTACTGGTGCTTCTGCTACTTCTGCTGTGTCCTCTGCTGTACTCCCTGTGCCTTCATCTTCGGCGGCTGGCGTCTCGGTAGCTGTCACTTCTTCTGTATCTGTTTCTTTGTTACCACATCCTGTTACTACTGTTCCAAAAACTAAAACCATTGTCATTACTAATAAATACTTTCTCATAATAATTCGTTTACTCCCTTTTCTTTTGATTATACGCCTTCTTTATGACTCTAAACCAAGTTTTGGCCTAGTTTCATCGAATACGCTTTTTACGTCAAATAACTGTGACAATTTATCTGCACCATTATATAAGTCCTGATACATCCGATAGCCGTCTAGGTTGATTCTACCTTGACGAACATTCTCGTTCGTAATCTGTACCCAATATGGATTAGAATCTACATTACAAAAAAACTTAAAACCTTGGCCTTTTAAATATTCATACTTTTGGTTATCTGATGAATATGGTTGCCAACCGCCGATATCAGTTCCAAACGGATAAATGATTATATCTGTTGGTCCAATGACATTCGCTACTCGCTCTTGCCATTTATCAGCATCTTCTTTTACTACTTCGAAATCGCTACCATAACTGATGCGAGCGTAACTATGGCTGGCTAAATCCCAGCCATCACTTTTCAGTGCTTCTATTACTGGCTTAGCTTTTGCTATCTCGTCTTCGACATCGAAAGTTCCGTATTCGGCAGCAAATTTGTTGCCCTCTGACTCGGTGTTAGCAAGCATCGGGTCAGTACGATAGCCGAGCACTCCGTTGTTTCCAGTAAGTGCCAAAATTGCTTTTGCACCTTTGTATGAAAAATCTGGGTTCTCATCAATAAAATCATTGAGAATTGGAACCAAATCATATGCGCCTGTTGTTACGTTGCCCTCAGCGTCAATATATTCTGTGGTCGGGCGACCATCTTCACCTACTACCATCTTTGTTGCAAAACCATCGCCCTCCATGTGAAGGTGATAACCAGCATCATCTTGTGACATGACAAATGGTTTCTTGCCCTTTGGCAACATAATATTACCCTTGGTAAATATGGTATTACCATCTTCATCAGTTATCTCTTCAACCATGTCATGCATTCTTACTAAAACATAGTCATTATCATACATCTGCTGGATAATCTTCTTGAACTCATCAACTGTCGTCATTACTTGATTGTAGTTGCTAACTTTGTATTCATCTACACCTGACAAATTCCAAGTAATTGCTGGCTCTACTACTAAAGTATGGAAAAATATATGCGGAATAGTCTCTACGTCAGTCGGAACTAAAGTTTGCTTAATTCTTTCGTATTCGTTAATCTTGTCGGAAAAGTCACTCTTGCCATCGACCTCAGCCTTTTCTCGTAGAAACTGTATGGCACCATCATAATCATATGTAACCGCCAACTTATCCGCCTGTGCAATTGCTTCCTTTTGAGTGGCGGCTCTTTGCTCTTCTTCTCTTAGCAATTGCTCTTGTCTTACCTTCTCTTCAAGCTTTTTCTGCTTGCTAATATCAGTTGCTACCCTAATCCCTAAGACGGCTACTAAGACAACAATCAAGATTATCGTAATAATTATGGCACGGCGAATTAACGTTTTTCTTCGTCGCTTTCTCCTGTGTTGTTCTCGCATCTTGGCAATGTTTCGTCTATTGCTAGTGCGTCTTTCGCCACTCATCAATCATCTCTCCAACTTTTGCTATTTTATAACTCAGGCACTGGCGGTCTTGCCGGGTCAAGTATCGTTGTTGCATCAAACAAATCGCTTAGTCTATCTGCCCCATTATGAACATCTTGCCATAGACGATAACCATCAATATTTCTACGTCCCATCCTTAGGTAACTATCTCTTACTTGAACATAATACTGCGCTGAGTCTACATTACAAAAAATGTTAAATCCTTTACTTTTGAGGTATTCAAACTTAGGATTATCCATTGTATAATCGCGCCAATCTGCAAGGTCCTCACCATGCGCAAAAATAATTGTATCTGTTCCACCAATCAGTGGCGCTACGTATTCTTCCCATCTTTCGGTGTCTTCTATGATGTGTTCAAGGCTTGATGAACCCACTCTAATATGACCCCATGTATGACTAGCAAAAGTCCAGCCATTGGCTTTAATCGCATCAGCTACCTTGGTTGCTTCTTCGCGCTCTTGGTCCCAATTAAAATCTGGATTGGCCTCTAGCCATGCTCTTTGTCCCTCGGAAATATTCTCCTGGGTTTTATAAGCAATGTCAGTGCGATATCCTAAAATTCCATCATAACCAGTTAGTGCAATTGTCGCCTTAGCTCCTCGGTATGATGCATCGGGGTTTTCTTCAATAAACTTGTCTAGTAGTGGAACATAATCATATGCCCCAACTGACACCGTTCCATCATCTTCAATGTATTCGCAAGTTGGCTTACCGTCAGCACCAATAATCATCTTGGATGCTATTCCACGACCATCGTAACTATGATAGTAGCTTAGGTCATCCATGGATATGACGACTGGCTTTTTGCCCTCTGGCAGATTAATTGTCGCTTTGGTAAAATGAACAACTCCGTCATCATCAACCGTCTGGTTGATTAAATCATGGAGTCCCACAATAACATAACCGTTGTCATACATCTGCTGTGTTACTGCATTAAATTCATCAACCGTTGTCATCCATTGACTAAACCCGGCCGCTGTGCTGTCGCTACCAGCAAAGCCTTTTGCCGAATCAACTATTAGTGAGTGATAGAAAATATGAGTCACATTGTCAATATTAACTGGTTTAAGAGTTGATTTCGTCGCCTCGTATCCCGCTATTGCCGCAATTATATTAGCGTCTTTGTCATAACCCTCAATTGACTTTAGCAGCTCAATCGACTTATCGTAATCATAACTTATCGCTACTCGTTGCGCTTCCTCTATCTTCTTTTGCCGCTCGACATTAGCTTGCTCTTCTGCTTGAATTAAACGTTCTTGCTCTGCCTTTTTCTCAGCACGGGCATCTTGCGCTTTTCTGACTCCAAATGTTATGCCAACTGCACCAACAGCTATAATTACCACTAAAACGCCTAGGACAACGGCACGTACTATCATGGCTCTTTTACGTCTTCGTCTTCGTCGCTCTTTTCTATCTTTGGTATCCGACATAATTATTTCTCCTATCTTTTGCCATATCGCTAGTATAGCATAATTCTTACGATTTTTCGCCTATTTTTTCAATAATTCAATGTTTTTTCACAAAGTCTTGCTCGCAAAATCGTTCTTGCACTTTACCTTAAATAATGTTAAAATGTTTTAGGTATTAAGAAGGGGCTAAAAGCCCCCATTTCTAAGCTTTCTAGGAGGATTATTATATGTCAAATTGGATGATTGTATTGCTTATTATACTTGCTGTCGTTGTTATCGCTCTTGTGGTGTTATATATCTTCGGGAAAAAAGCACAGAAAAAGCAAGATGAGCAACAAGAGCAAATGAATGCGGCAAAGCAAATTATGTCGATGCTGGTTATTGACAAGAAGATGTTACCACTTAAAGACTCAGGTTTACCACAGATGGTTATCGACCAAGCACCAAAGTTAATGCGCCGTTCCAAGATGCCGATTGTCAAGGCCAAGGTCGGCCCAAGGATTATGGTTTTGGTTGCTGACGCAAAAGTATATGACGCTATTCCGATAAAGACGGAAATTAAAGCTGAGGTTAGCGGAATTTATATCATGGGAATTAAAGGAGCACGCGGTGGCATTGCTACTCCTGAGAAGAAAAAAGGCTTTCTAGCGAGATTTCGCAAGTAGATTTAATGTACAGTCTGCAAGGAATTCATCATTAACTTCTAAAACGTAATCAACTTGAAGCTCAAGACTATCTTGAGCTTCTTTTATTTGTAGATTTGTGGTCGCAATACCCATTAAAAGCGTACCGTAAGGAGTGGTGTAATACGAGATGTTTTTCTTTCCTTTCTCGAAAACCATGTGTACATCAACAGCACCCTTTTTGCGAACTTCTAGAACATCATCCTTGATTTTAAGCAGATTAGTGGCTACGCCATCTACTCCTTCAAAACTTTCTTCGTATTTGATGTATTTGTTACCATCTCGACAATGATAATTGCCGACCGTAACTAATTCAATCGCTTCCGCTTCTTCTTCATCATTTTCGATAAATTGCAAGCCTTTAACACTAACTAAAACTTCTTTGTTCATCTTAAGATTAGTACTCCTCAATGTTGATTTGTTGGGTAACTAGTTCATTGGTTTCCAAAATTGAACTGGCAAACAAGGTGAATTTCCTAGCTGCATCGCTAACGAAAAATTGATGCCCCGCTTCACTACCTTTTGTTGCCTCACTTTTCATATCTATGCTATCAAGCAACTGCCCCAATGAAACTGCCGTTTCATACGCTGGATTTACTAGTTTGACATCGCTTCCCATCACATCACTCACAGTTTTACTAATGAGCGGATAATGAGTACAGCCTAATATTAAACTATCAATTTGCTCTTTTTTAAGTTCACTTAAATATCTTCTCGCCACCTGCTTGGTTACGTCATCATCCATCCAACCTTCCTCTACTAGGGGAACAAACAACGGGCACGCCTTGCCAAACACTTTAATGTCGGAATCCATTTCACGAATGAATTTTTGATACATTCCACTTTGAATAGAACTTTCGGTTGCGATTACACCTACTTTTTTATTGTGAGTTGCCTTAACCGCCACTTTCGCACCTGGCTTCATAACCCCAATGATGGGAATATTAATTTCTTTTTCGATTTCTGCTAACGCCAACGCACTCGCTGTATTGCAGGCTACCACTATTACTTTAACGCCTTGAGCCTGCAAAAATCTGACAATCTGGCGTGAATAGCGTAAGATTGTATCGTGCGACTTATTGCCGTATGGCACTCTTGCGGTGTCGCCAAAATATATAATCCGCTCCATTGGTAGATTTTTCATGATTTCGCGGGCAACCGTTAACCCCCCAACCCCAGAGTCAAATACTCCGATGGGTGCTTCTCTATCTATCATCATAAATTTACACCTTGTCTTATTTTTCTTTGCTTTGCAAACCCTTTACAATTGCTTGTTGCTGATTTTTAATATGTTTTTTCATACAACTAAGGGCGCGGTCAGCGTCACGGTTTTGAAGGGCACTATAAAGCTCTTTGTGCTCTTCATTAAGCGTCTCGCCAATATTAAAGTCTTTTAGATATTCGATGCGATAGCGATACATCTGCTCTCGCAAGTTATTAATCATCTGAATTAAGCGACGATTGCCCGTAGCTTGATAAATTAACTCATGAAATTCTTCATCAGTTTTTGCCAAATGTGCTAAATCACTGGTCCTTAAGCTTGCTTCAAAACCCCTTTGGGCTGCCAAAATTTGCTCTAGCTGTTCTTCATCAACACGTTCACACGCGCAATGCATTGCTAGCTCTTCAAGTCCAAGACGAACTTCTAAAACATCGTTTAAATCTTTTTCGGTAATCGGGGCCACCTGTGCTCCCTTGCGCGGAATCATCAGTACTAGCCCTTCTATCTCTAGTTTTCTGATAGCTTCTCTGACTGGTGTTCGACTCACTCCTAATTGATTAGCTAAGGTGATTTCCATCAACCGCTCACCTGGTTGTAATTTCCCATAGAGAATTGCCTGTCGCAAAGTATTAAATACGACATCTCGTAGGGGCAGATATTCATTCATGTTCATTTGAAAATCAGTTGCCATGTGCACCTCCTCCGTTAAAAAACGTTGTTAAGAAAACTTGTCTTGCTAAACGACTTTCCCTTAATAGTGTATTAGCTACCATTGCCTTTTCTCTATTGTCAAATAGTCCAAATACGGTCGGACCACTACCGCTCATCAATGCATTAACTGCTCCCGCATCTATCATGTGTTGCTTTATCTGCTCGATAATGGGATATGTGGGGATAGTCACTTCTTCTAAAACATTGCCGATGTTACTAGCCATTTCATAAAAATCATCCGCCTTAATAGCCGAAACTATTGCGTCTATATTAGGATGTTTCTTGATTGCATCTACTTTTAAATTGCCATAAACAAATTTGGTCGAAACACTGATGCCTGGCTTGCCAATCAAGACATAACACTGCGGTGCGTTATTAAGAGGCGTTAGTTTCTCACCAATTCCTTCGGCTAATGCCGTTCCTCGCATTATGCAATATGGAACATCAGCACCAATTGCTACCGCTCGTTCCATCAAATCTTGCTGAGATAATCCTAAACGGAAAATCCGATTGACTCCGACCATCGCTGTTGCTGCATCAGAACTTCCACCCGCCATACCAGCTGCTACTGGAATAACTTTTTTTAATTTGATATCAAGGCCTTGCTTAATGTCAAATTCGTCCATTAACAACTTAGCCGCTTTGCACACTAAGTTATTGTCATTGACTGGCAGGTAGGATAAATTGGTTTGCATTTTAATTCCGACATCCTTGCTTACTTCTATGTCAAGCTGGTCGTACATCTGGATTGTCTGCATAACCATTCTAACTTCATGGTATCCATCTGCTCTTTTGTTTGTTACATCAAGGCCTAGATTAATCTTTGCCATTGCTCTTAGTCGCATACGTCGCTCCTATAAGTTAGCTATCAAGCCATATTTTGCTAATGATGTTCAATTTATCACTCTTCGAGTACCCATAAAGCTAAGTGATGAAAGTACCATCACCAACCTTTAAGATGTAAACTCGTCTTTCGTCTACGACTCGGACTCGTTAAGTTCCCTTGAACAACCTTCGTACTAAGTTCATACTTCGCTTGCGCTCGTATTCACTAAGTGCTCTAACATTGATGTTCAATTTACTAAACTCGTCTTTCGTCTGCGACTCGGACTCGTTAAGTTCCCTTGAACAACCTTCGCACTAAGTTCATACTTCGCTTGCGCTCGTATTCACTAAGTGCTCTAGGTTTGTATACAATATACTATATTTCCGTAAAATATTCAACTGTTACCTTGCGTTCGGGGGCAACTAGCTTTATACTGGAACAAGGTGTGTTTGACAAAGGCATCGCCTATACTAATAAACCAAATATACATTTAACCAAAAGGAGTTATCATGATTCGTTTTATTATTGTTTGTATAATTGTTGGCGGGTTTTTAATTCTGTCAATTCCCCTCCTCATTATTGAGTGGATTATTGGCAAATTTGCACCGCGCGCCAAAGATATCAGTTCACTTAGAATTGTTCAAGGAGTTTTTAATTTATGTCTCCTTGCTGCTGGTACTAAATTGACTGTCATTGGCGAGGAAAACGTTCCCCGCGAAGAGGCGGTTCTTTATATTGGCAATCACCGAAGCTTTTTTGATATTTTAGTGACTTACACTAGATGTCATAATACCACTGGCTATATTGCCAAAAAGGAAATGCTTAAAATTCCGCTTTTAAACTTTTGGATGATGTATCTACACTGTTTATTCTTGGATAGACACAATATCAAAGAGGGTCTAAAAACCATTTTAAAAGGTATTGAAGAATTAAAAAATGGCATCTCCATGTGCATTTTCCCTGAAGGTACTCGTGGTGAAGGTGAAACTGAAGTTGATATGTTGCCATTTCACGAGGGCAGCTTTAAGCTAGCTACTAAAGCCAATTGTCCAATTGTACCGATGGCGCTTAGTAACACCGCCGAGATATTTGAGGCGCATTTTCCTAAAATTCGTCCTTGTCATGTCATCTTAGAATATGGTAAACCAATTATTCCATCAGCGTTGTCAAAAGATGATGCAAGGCACATTGGCACTTACACCCAAAATATTATAAAAGAAATGTTGCAAAAAAATGCATCAGCTGTTAAAAATTAGCGATTTAGTGCTTCAACTACTTGTTCAAACTGCATAAAGTGGGATGCTTTCACTAGAATAGTATCCCCTTTTTTTATTGCCTTTGGTAGATTGTCTATTAGTTCACTGCGGTCACTAAAATATAGCACTGGCATATCAGGATTAACTTTTTGAATACCACTGACGATATGCTGTGATAAATTACCCACACAAATAATCATATCTATCTGGCAACTGCCAGCAAATTCGCCAACTTCTTGGTGTAGCTTACACTCGTTAGTTCCTAGTTCTCCCATATCACCTAAAATTGCTACTCTCCGTCTAAGTCCATCTTGCAAAACTTTCAACGATGCTTTCATCGATGTGGGGTTGGCATTATAGCAATCATCAATAATCGTATAATCTCTGGCTTCGATAATATTAAAACGACCACTTAGAGATTGCAGGCTTTCTATGCCGCTTTTGATTTGTGTTGGCGTTAATCCATATAAGTCACCTATCACTGCGCCAGCTAGGGCATTATAAACCATGTGCTGGCCTGGCATTGGAATAGTTACCGCAAATTCTTTTTCGCCAAGATGAATGTGACAAGAAATCCCTTTCAATCCACAACTTTTAATATCTGTTGCATATGCATCTGCATGATTATCAATACCATAAAAAATCGGCTTAATTCCGTTAACCTGGGTAATCGTAGATAATTTATCATCATCACCGTTAATAACTATTGTGCCATCACTATCAAGAAAATCGAAAATTTCACTTTTAGCTTTTAAAACTCCCTCTCGAGATTTTAAGTTCTCTAAATGGCATTCCCCGATATTAGTAATGATACAGGTATCTGGTCTGGCAATTTTCGCCAAGCGGTGCATCTCGCCAAAATCATTGATGCCCATCTCTAAGACGGCAATTTCATCATCTTTGCGAAGATTGAAAATCGTCAATGGTAAGCCCAATTCGTTATTGAAATTCCCATGGGTCTTGAGTACTTTATATTTTTCTTTTAAAACTGCGGCAATCATCTCTTTGGTGCTGGTTTTGCCAACACTGCCGGTAATTCCAATAACCGGAATATTCAATCCTGCTAAGTAAAACTCCGCAATATCTTTGAGCGCTTGTAGCGTTGACTCTACCAAAATATAAGGATGTTTAACGTCTGTAAGTTCCTTTTCTGAAATGGCCGCCGCTGCACCCTTCTTCATTACTTCTTCAATATAGTCATGCCCATCAACTCGCTCACCGACAATGGCCGCAAATAAACAATCGCCAGATATTTGGCGACTATCGGTAGTAATTGACGACACCTCTAACGCCGTTTTGTCATCAGCGCCAATTAATTGTCCACCTGCTACACGAGCAATATTTTCTAATGTTAGGTTCTTCATATGTATCCTATCTAATATTTGCCTTGTGTATCATATTTCTTTAATGATACTTCGATTAACTTTTCACATAATGCTTCGTAATCTATCCCGATGACCTGCGCCTCTTGTGGCAAAAGACTAGTCGGGGTCATACCTGGTAGGGTATTAGCCTCTAGGCAAAATATCTCACCTGCTTCATTCATCATAAAATCTAGTCTGGCATAGCCATCAATATACAAGACCTCGACACCTTTAGCGGCATAAGCTTGCATCTTTTCGCTTTGCTCTTTCGTCAAATCGGCTGGACACGTCTCTATCGCTGCCCCGGCTGAGTATTTGTTATGATAATCATAAAACCCGTCAATTGGTGCAATCTCGATAACTGGATAAACTTCGTTATCAACAACTCCTACTGAAAATTCACGACCGTCAATAAATTGTTCTACAACAACTTCTTTTTCATAAGCAAAGGCATCTCTAAGAGCTTTTTCGTAGGCTTTTTGATTATCAACAATATCAACCCCCACACTAGAACCGCCACAACATGGCTTTACTACCACTGGAAATGTCATCTGATAATCCGCCAGCATAGTGCTGTGGTTTTCTTTTTCTAATAAAACGCCGCTTGGGGTTGGAATGCCACAAGTAGCAAAAAGCTTTTTGGTTAAGCCCTTATCCATCGCCAAGGCGCTACTTAGGTAGCCACTGCCCGTGTATTTGATGCCGTGCAAATCAAAAGCTGCTTGTACTTTACCATTTTCTCCATATTCTCCATGAAGCGCCAAGAAAACTATATCTGCCCCTTGGCACACTTGAAGTACTTTAGGACCAAAGAAGTCTAATCTAGCTTTTACCATCTGAGTCACCTTGTCATTGAATGATTTGATGTACTCGACACTCTTATCAATGTCATATTCTTCAGTGAAAATATCGCTTATATCAATATTCTCATCGCCGAAGAACACGTCTAATAAAATCGCCCGATGTCCTTTTGCGCGTAAAGCTTCGCATACGAGGGTTCCCGAAACGATGGAAACCTCTCTCTCAGTACTGATGCCTCCTGCTAAAACCACTATTTTCATAAATTCCGCTCCTCTAATACACGATAACCGGTGTTCCTATTTCAACATTTTCGAAAATCTTTTTTGCTTCGTCGTATGGTGTATTAATACATCCATGCGAGCCTCCGGTTAGGTAGATGTCACCGCCAAATTCCGTTCTGCTTTCCAAATCGTGGATACCAATATCGCCGTTAAATGGCAACCAATAATCTACTGGTGCCTCATAGTCCTCACCAACCAAAATAGCATCTCGCTTACGACCGTCAATTGCCCAAGTGCCACCCGTTGGTGTGCCATGTCCTCTTTCTTCATTGCCCGAAACGATTGGCGTATCAACGATGCGCACACCGTCTTTGAAGCACCACATTCTTTGAGCTTTTATACTAATCTCAATATAAGTACCGCCAATGTCATTAATGCCCATAGCTTTTGCCGAATATAGCCATACTGGTTCAAGTGTTACTTTTGTCCCCTCTTCAATTGCTTCAACCAAAGCTTCCACTGTCCTTGCTTTGTTAATACACCAACCATAATCACCATCGGTTAGCCTAATGGTCTTGCCTGCATAGGTTTTAAAATCTCTCGGCAAGCCAAATGTATCGTATTTTCTCGCCATACTAGTAACAAATGCCTCAACCTTTGCTGTATCAATACTATAATTGCCGTCTTTGCCCTCTATCATCCAGTCTTGAATGATGGCACGGTCAACTCGCTCAATACGGTCATCACCAAAATCATAAGTGATATCGGCCGCTGTTATTTTATTTAAGTTCTTTATCTTTGTATTTAGCAGTTCATTGTCACTATAAATCTTAGGTGTTTCGTAACATTCATGTTCTTCAAGTGAAACTCGTTCCTCCGATTTATCAAGTGCCTCAATGATTACTTCCTTGGCTTTATCCCAATTTAGTTCATTTCCTTGTGTCTCAGGGACAATTTCGTATGAAACTCCATTATCTTTGATATAGGCATTAGTTGGCTTATTGATATTGCTTTCTTGAAAACAACTCATCTCTTCCATTCGCGGTCCCACCAAATCTCGGTCATAAGATGTCCCTGCTGAAAAATCGTGTTTATTAATATCAGAAAAAGACAAAATCCATTTGAATTGGTTTTGCTCTTCCATCAATTGGTCTACTTTCTTATCATCAACGTATTCTCTTCTGATGTCGCGGGCCTTGATGACTTCCGTTCCACCGCCACGTAATTCTACTGTCAACGTATATGAGTCTATCTTAGAAATTATATCTTCTTTTACTTCTTCGACAGTTTTCTTACTACTGTCCACCCCATTAATTCTTGTTCCTTCAAAAAAATGTCTGGCAAAATAGTATGAAACCCCCAAATATCCAATCAGCATAATAGCCAGGTAGCCTAACAAGACTCCTAGCATTATCTTTCTGCGTTTTTTTCTTTTTGCACTTTTTACATCTATTGCGATTTTATCCGTTGCCATATACTGCTTTTCCCCTTAATTAATTATACTCATTTATTCTAACACTCTTTAGAGTTGGGGTAAAGTGCCAACAGAAAAGAAACTCCTGTTTTCACAGAAGTTTCACAAGGAAGTATTGGAACTATTAACTTAGGTCGCCGACAAATTATTCATCCTCACTCATTATCTCTAATTCCAACTCCGCAAGCTGTTTTGAATCAACTTTGCTTGGTGCTTCTGACATCAGACACGATGCATCTTTTGTCTTAGGGAACGCAATAACATCACGTATATTATCCGTTTTTGCCATTAACATAATCACTCGGTCAAGTCCATATGCTAATCCTGCATGTGGAGGAACTCCGTATTTGAGCGCATCTAATAAGAAACCAAACTGCTCATAAGCCTCTTCTCTGCTAAACCCGAGAACCTCGAACATTTTCTCTTGGATGTCTCCTTGGTGAATTCTAACACTACCTCCACCAATTTCTGCTCCATTTAAAACCATGTCATAAGCCTTTGCTCTGACTGCCCCTGGGTCACTAGCCAATAATTCAATATCTTCATCCATTGGCATTGTAAATGGATGATGCTTTGCACTAAAACGATTGTGCTCTTCATTCCATTCTAACAGTGGGAATTCTACCACCCACGCAAACTCATAAATCTCCTTATCAATGATTTCCATCTGCTTTGCTAATTCACAACGCAATGCTCCAAGAACATCCCATACTACTTTATTATTGTCGGCAGCAAATAGTAATAAGTCACCTGGTTTTCCTGACATCGCATCGACTAATGAACTCATCTCTTTATCAGTCATAAATTTGCCAAATGAAGACTTGAGCGTAGCATCTTCGCCAATCGCAATATAAGCTAGCCCACGTGCGCCATAGCCTTTAGCAAAGTCTACTAACTTATCAATCTTCTTACGAGGCATTGCTCCCGCACCAATAGCATTAATTCCACGAACACTTCCGCCCGCCTCTACTGCACCTTTAAAGACAACAAATTCACAGCTTTCAACTATCTTAGTGACGTCAACAAGCTCCATTCCAAAACGCAAATCCGGCTTATCTGAGCCAAAGCGGTCCATTGCCTCTTGCCAAGTAATTCGTCGCATCGGTAGGCTAACCTCTATCCCTAATGCATCTTTGAAAATACTAGCCATCAGTCTCTCATTGACATCAATTACGTCCTCAATATCAACGAACGACAACTCCATATCGACATGCGTAAATTCTGGTTGTCTATCGGCACGTAAATCTTCATCACGGAAGCATTTGGCGATTTGCATATAACGATCATATCCTGAACACATCAACAACTGTTTGAATAGCTGTGGTGATTGTGGCAAGGCATAAAAATCCCCTGGATGAACGCGACTTGGCACTAGATAATCTCTAGCTCCTTCTGGTGTACTTTTACCTAATACCGGCGTTTCGATTTCTAAAAATCCTTCCTTTGCCAAAAATTGACGGATTAATGTCGTAACCTCTGAACGCAAAATCAGATTGCGTTGTAGGTCCGCACGACGCAAATCCAAATAGCGATGCTTTAGGCGCAGCTCTTCTTTGGTCTTGCTATCTTCTTCAATTGGAAATGGTGGTGTCTCTGACTCTGATAAAATACGCAAACTATCTACCCTGACCTCTATCTCACCAGTCGCTAGAGTTTCATTAATCGCCCCTGAGCGAGCCTCAACGCTACCCGTAACGGCGATTACAAATTCACTACGCAAACGTCCCGCCTTTTCAAATCCTTCTTCATCAATACTATCATTTTCAAAAATCAACTGCATAATTCCTGAGCGGTCGCGCATGTCAACAAAGACAATTCCGCCCTTATTTCGTTGCTTTTGAACCCAGCCCATTAAGGTAACTTTCGCTCCGATATCCGCTTTTGTGACCTCTGCGCACCTATGTGTTCTCTTCATTCCTTGCATTGATTCTGCCATCTTATCTCCTCCATTTGCTATTTGTTAAAGTTTAGCCTAGTTCGATTTCGCTTTACTATACTCCAACGAAGAACTCTTTGATATCCTCATATCCTTCAGCTTGTAATTGCTCTTTTTGAAACTTTTTATTCTTCTTCATTACCACGATGCTTACCTGAAAGCCTGCATCTCGCTTATTCTTAGCTTCTTCCAAAACCTCAAGTAACTGTGCATCTGGCATATCCTTTTCAATCAAAAAGGCAATCTTCTCACACTTGCCTGGAATTTCATATCCTCGTTCGGTTAGTAACAAAATAATTCGCTCAAACCCTATCGAAAAACCACAAGCTGGAACGTCATTACCTGTAAACTTACCAATCATGCCATCATAACGACCGCCACCACCAACTGAACCACCAAATTCATCCATCGCAATTTCAAAAATCGTCCCCGTGTAATAGGACATTCCCCGTACTAAAGTCGGGTCAAAGACAATCTTAAAATCAGCCTCTTTGACAGCATCAACCCTAGTGATTATCCGTTCTAAATCTTCAGCAGTTTCATCATTTAAGACATCTATCAGCTTTTCACGACAATACCGTACACCCTCTATATCACCTGTGATTTCGCTAAACATTTTCAAATATGTATCAACATTTTCCCTTGCAAAACCTTCAGAGATAAGTTCCTTCTCAACGCCTTCTATGCCAATCTTATCCATCTTATCTAAGATGATAAATACTTTGTCAAAATCTTCACTCGCAAAACCACTATAGGCCGCCATCGCTTTTAAAATCTTGCGGTCGTTGATGCGCACTGTGAAATTTTTAAAATCTAATTTTCCCAGTAAACTTGTCGTTGCTAAAATAAGTTCCATCTCTGCAATATTACTTGCCTCGCCCAGTATATCAATATCGCATTGCATAAATTGACGATAACGACCTCGCTGCGGGCGGTCAGCTCGCCAAACATTAGCTATTTGTAACGCTTTAAAAACCGATGGTAATTCGCTGATATTATTAGAATAAAATCTCGCTAACGGCACTGTCAAATCATAGCGTAACCCTGTATCCACCAAATCATCTTCACTTTGTGCTTGGTCTAATTTTAACTTTTCGCCTCGCTTTAAAATCTTAAAAATCAGTTTTTCATTATCGCCACCTTGCTTGCTCGATAAATTTCCGATATGCTCAACGCACGGTGTCTCTATTCTCGAAAAACCAAATTTGCTATATGTCTGATTAATTAATGCGATTACATAGTCACGAAGTTGCACCTCTGCTGGCAACATATCTTTCATTCCCGTAACCGCCTTTTTCTTTAATGTCATTGTAATCCCCCTACTTTGAAAATACTACGTCTTTATATTTGTCCTCATGTACCACTCTTTGAAATGCCAAGAAAATTTCAATATCAAAATTCTTAATTTCTTCAATCATTAATTCTATTGCAGTATTTTCGTCAAATGCCTTGCGGTATGGGCGGTTGGCAATCAACGCACTAAAAGCATCGCAAACTCGCAGAACTCGCGCACCATACGGAATGTCAGCACCCGCTAGATTGTCCGGGTAGCCACTACCATCGACATTCTCATGGTGATGCAATACCGACTCCAAAATAAATTGCGAGTATTGTCGTTCTTTTAGAATTTCATATCCCTTTTTAGAATGCATACGGACATATTTCATCTCTTCAACTAGCAAAGGGTCTTTTCCCTCACTAACATAAGATGCCAATTCTTCCTTGCCAATATCGTGCACTTGTCCCGCATCAAATAACGCTTGGCAAGTCTGCTCATCAAGCCCTAATTCCTTGCCTACGCTATACGCTAGTTTACTAACCAACATTGCATGCTCTACTTGGTCATCCAAGTCATATGTTAATAAATTCTTCCTATTAGGATATTCTGTATTTTGTTTTGTTTTTATTTCAACCATGTCTCTATTCCTATTTTCTTACGCTCAATCATCTCATCAATTCGCGAGATATAAGCTTTTACATCTTTAACGTTTTCTACTCTTTCGACTCGCCGTCCTTCGGCAAATACTAGCTTCGTTACTCCACCAGCCCCAACGGCGATTATTGGTTGCTTTTCTTCCATAATCAAAATATTATATATGCCCGCTTTACCTGCTTTGGCATAACCGACATTTTCAAAATTGCCTGCGCTATTTTTCTGTCGGTATAAATAATATGCTCGCATCTGACAATCGCTCGCACAGGTGGCGGTCATGTCCATAATTGCTTGGCTGTTTTCAAAAGAAATACTTTCGTATTCATCCCTAAACAAAGTAAGTCTCGCCGCTCGCTTCATCGCCAGCGAATGAATTGTTAAGCTATCCGGATTTAGCCTCTTAATCTGCTTTAGCGTATGTTGCACTTTCACCGCATCTTCGCTCGGCAAACCGACAATTAAATCCATATTAATATTGTCAAAACCCATCTGACGTGCCAAGACAAATGCTTCTTCTACCTCAATAACCGTGTGCCCTCTGCCAATGATATCCAAGGTCTCTTGGTTCATCGTCTGGGGATTAATCGAAATCCGTGTGACGCCAAAAGTGGCAAGTACTTCTAATTTCTCAGCCGTAATAGTATCGGGTCTACCCGCTTCAACTGTGAATTCTCTAACCTTACTTATGTCAACCTTTTGACAAATATATCCTAGCAACTTGCGTAACTGCTTAGCACTTAATGTCGTTGGTGTTCCCCCACCGATGTATATCGTATCTAATTGTTTGCCTATAAATGTATTGGCAACGAAATCAATTTCCTTAAATAATGCCATCAAATAATCTTCAACCTGTGCTTCATATTGCTTAATTGGGTGTGAACCAAATGAGCAATAAAGACAAATACTCGGACAAAATGGAATGCCAATATAAAGACTATAACCATTTTTGTAATTGAATTGCTTTAAAATATCATCTTCTTGATTAACAACTGCAATTGCCAATGCTATCTTTTCATTACTACAATGATACGTTTCACGCATAAACTTAGCAATTTCAGGATTACTCATGCCGCCCTCTAGCAGCCGCATCGGTATCTTGGTTGGTCTAATGCCAGCAAGAGTCCCCCATGGCAAATCCTTTTTATTAGACTTAAGTGAAGTGAACCTCTCATGCAAATGGATTATACCTCTTTTCATGCCCAATCGTCGTTGAATTACTGTGCCCTGGAAAAACCTCTACTTCTTCTGGTAATGTCGTTAATAATCTTTGTATGCTTTCTCGCATTGCCGCCCCACTTGATGTATCTAAATCGGTTCGCCCAACTGTGCCATAAAACAATGTATCGCCACTAATTAAGACGTTTTCCTTCGGCAAATAATAACAACAACTTCCACTGGTATGTCCTGGGGTGTGGATTACTTCAATATCAATCCCCGCTAAGGATAATTTTTGATTATCGTCTAATAGTTTATCAGCTTTTGTCTGATATGGCATTTTATATTTGGCCGAATGATTTAAAATAGAACTGCCTAGTAGTTTGGCTTCGTCCTTATGTATATATATCGGGATATCATACTTATCTCGTAATTCATCAACTGCCATAATATGGTCAAAATGTCCATGTGTTAGCAATATCGCCACTGGCTGGCAATTAGCTTTGGCAATCTCACCCTCTATGCGCTCTGCCTCATTACCTGGGTCAACAATCAATGCTTCATTATTGTTCTTATTAATAATCAGCATACAGTTTGTTGAAACCATGCTTACTACTATGGTTTTTATTTTAATGTTTTGCATAGTTAACCCGTTGTCCTTTCAATATCAATAACACTTTCTATCTGTCTTAGTTTTGTAATCATATGATTAAGTTCTTCGCCCCCATGAGTTTCAAAGGCAATTGCAATCGTCGCCGTCCCCTTTTTGCTAACACGAACATTAATCCCTGCAATGTCTACCTTTTCTGTCGCAAACGTCTGCGATATATCAACTAAAAGACCAGTTCTGTTATTAGCATAAACATTAATCTCAGCCACAAATATTTGATTTTCAATCTCCGTGCTTTGCCACTCTGCTTCAATTAGACGTACACGGTCATCTTCGCCCATGTTGATGATATTAATACAATCAGTACGATGAATGGTTACGCCACGTCCCCGTGTCACAAAGCCGACAATTTCATCACCCGGGATTGGGCTACAACACTTCGCAAAACGAACTGAAAGGTCCGTCGTTCCCTTAACTGTAATACCGCCCGCTGATTTAACTAAGTTGATTTTCTCTCTACTTTCAACTTTTTCTTCTAGGATTTGAGCATCTGTGATTTCAACTTTATGTTCTTTATTATAAAGTTCAGATAGTTTGTTGATTATCTGACCCTCTTTTAATCCACCGTGTCCTATCGCCGCAAGTACTGACTCCCAATCATGGAAACCGTATTTGCGCATCACTGCCTCCTGGTAGTTTGACTTGGTTAGTTTGCTCATCACTAGCCCTTTGTCTTTGGCGTATTGGGTGAGCATGTCTTTGCCTTTTAAAATATTATCTTCTTTTAATTCTTTTTTGAACCACTGATTAATCTTACTTTTTGCTTGCGTACTCTTAACAACTTTAAGCCAGTCACGGCTAGGTCCTTGTGAATTTTGCGAAGTTAAAATATTAATTCTATCGCCATTTTGAATTTCATAATCAAATGGCACCAGCTTGTCATTAACGCGCGCACCGACCATTCGATTGCCGACAGCACTATGAACACTATAGGCAAAATCTATTGGGGTTGAGCCTTTCGCTAATGTCTTAACATCTCCCGCCGGGCTAAAACAATAAACGCTGTCATTAAACAAGTCAAAATCGCTCTTTAACAAGCTTAAGAACTCTTTGTTATCTGACATGTCTTTTTGCCATTCAAGGACTTGACGAAGCCAGCTTAGTTTTTCTTCTTCTCGTTGGGTTGCAGTCATCTTGCCGTCTGCTGATTCTTTGTATTTCCAATGGGCGGCAATACCATATTCTGCTGTCTTATGCATCTCAAATGTTCTAATTTGGATTTCAAACGGTTGTCCCGCTGGTCCAATTAGCGTCGTATGCAAAGACTGATACATATTAGCTTTTGGCATCGCAATATAATCCTTGAAGCGCCCTGGAATTGGCGTATACATCTCATGAATAATTCCTAGTGCTGCATAACAATCTTTGACACTATCAACCAAAATTCGCACTGCAAATAGGTCATAAATCTCTTCCATCGCCTTTTCTTGGTTAACCATCTTTCTGTAAATGCTGAAAAAGTGCTTTACGCGCCCGTCTACTTGCGCATCAATACTAGCATCAACAATATGCTGTTTAACTTCATCGACAATTGTCTTTACGTACTTTTCTCGTTCACTTTTCTTAACAGCGATTTTCTCAACTAAATCATAATACACTTCGGGGTGCAAATATTTTAGTGATAAATCATCTAGTTCAATCTTAAGCTTAGAGATACCTAAACGCTGTGCTATTGGTGCGTAGATATCCATAGTTTCTTTGGCTTTTTCCTGCTGCTTTGCCTCTGTCATATAGCCTAGCGTTCTCATGTTATGTAAACGGTCGGCCAGTTTAATGATAATAACGCGAATATCCTTAGCCATTGCCAAGAACATCTTACGTAAGTTCTCCCCTTGGACTTCTAATTTGTCCGTCGAATAATTAAGCTGTCCTAACTTGGTTACACCGTCAACTAACAGCGCTACTTCTCGACCAAAATGTTGGTCTACTTCCTCAACCGTCATAACCGTATCTTCAACTACATCGTGAAGAACTCCCGCGATAATGGTTTCTTTGTCCATCTCTAAATCAGCAAGGATAAGTGCCACGCAAAGTGGGTGGGTTATATATGGTTCGCCATTTTTGCGTTCCTGCCCCTCATGTGCATTTAGGGCAATCTGGTAAGCTTCTTCTATTTTCTCAATACTATCCGATGGGTGGTATTTGCGCACAGACGAAATAAGCTCTTCGTATAATTTGGAAGGGCTAGTAAAATCTTTCATGGACTTTACGCTTTTTTCGACTTCTTTGATTTCTTGGATTTTGTCTATCATATGTCATCCTCTACTTTTGTACTGTATAAGGATGTTCAATTTACTAAATTCAAACTTCGCTTACAGCTCGTTTTCATTAAGTTCCCTTGAACAATATTCGTACTAAGTTCAATCTGCGCTTCGCTTGCTTTCACTAAGTGCTCATTATTTTCCCTCGTAACTTAAAACCGCAGAAACATCATAACCTTTAAGTAAATCCCTGCCTTTTAGCCCTTTTAGTTCTAGCAAAAAGACTATCTTAACTACTTCACCACCAAGGCTTTCGATAAGCTTTACAGATGCTTCAATCGTCCCGCCTGTTGCAATCAAATCATCGATGAGGACGACTTTTTGCCCTGGTTTGATTGAATCTTTGTGCATCTCAATCACTGCTGAACCATATTCTAAATCATATTCTTGTGATACTGTCTCGGCTGGTAACTTGCCTTGCTTTCTAACTGGAACAAATGGCTTATGCAGATTGTAAGCAATTGGTACACCAAAGATAAATCCTCTTGACTCTGCTCCTACAATAACATCAAAATCTATATCGCCAATAGCCTCTTGCATCGAGTCTATTGCTAGATGCAATCCATCGGCATCTTGTAAAATCGTCGTGACATCTCTAAAGATAATACCCTCTTCTGGGAAATCCGGGATGCTTCTAACATATTCTTCTAATCTTTTCACTTCTATATTCCTCCACATCTAAGCCGTTGGCTCGATAACAATTACATTATATTATATCATTTTTCTTTGCTTATTGAAAGTGTGAAATCACTACTTGTAGCGTATCGCGGCCATTGTAACTATTGATATTCGGATAATACGTAATCGCAATTGGTTCTGGCTTTTCAATTCTGGCAATAAATCCTTCGTTTTCACCAAAATATATCGCATCCATCACAAATCCGTCTTCGTCTACCGCTTTCATTTTAAGGACATTGTTATGCTTGCCAAAGATGCGATAATCACGAATAATTATGTTTTTGCGTGCAAATACTGGCTTGGTATTACCTTTTCCAAAAGGCTGTAGTAATTCTATCTCTTTAATTAATTTGGCACTAATATATGACAGTGGCATCGCCACATCAATCACTATTTTCTCTGTCAAATCCGCTTTCGTCAATACGCATATTTCATTGATTTGTTTTCTGAATTTAAGAATATCGTCTTGATTTTTTAACGACAATCCTGCTGCCAACTTATGTCCGCCAAATTTTATAAATAATTTTTGGCATTTAACTAATTCATCATACATCGAATAGCTTTCTATTGAACGCCCCGAGCCTTTAATACAATTTTCACCATCAGTTAAAATGATGGTTGGTTTGTAATATCGTTCTCTCAATCGTCCTGCGATAATACCCGCTAAACTTTCATGACAATCAGGCAGGTACACAACTAATACTTTGTCATCTTTGATAGTACTATCCTCAACTTTAATGATAGCATCTTCTACGCCTTGTACCGTCATTATCTTGCGCGCTTCATTTAGAGCTTTCAAGTCACCCGCAATTTTTGCTGCCGTAGCCACATCTGTACTATCAAGCAATTCCAGTGCATATGTCGCCACATCTAATCTGCCACTGGCATTAAGGCACGGTCCCAATACAAAACCAATGTGATAAGGTGAAATATGTCCTAATTCCAAATCATTAGCCTTGATTAATTCTCTTAGTCCGAAATTATCTGTTTTCTGTAATCTTTGCAAGCCCGCTTTAACCAAAATGCGATTTTCACCGACCAAATCCATTACATCACCAATCGTTGCTATCGCTACGTATTCTAAAAACTCTTCGTGCTTGTTCGCTGGCAAGTCAAACTGGCAATACAATCTTGTCATTACCTTGTAGGCTACCGTTGCCCCGCAAATCCCTTCAAACGGATATGAACATTGCTCCTGCTTAGGGTTAACAATCGCATCTGCCGGTGGCAATATTTCATGACGCTTGTCGCCCTCTTCTTGATAAGGAACTTCATGATGGTCTGTAACAATTACCGTTAATCCTTGCTCTTTAGCATAAGCTATCTGCTCCGATGCCGAGATGCCATTATCACAAGTTATAATCGTATCTATACCTTCAGCAATCGCCACTTTAATCAAATCAATATTAATTCCATAACCATCATTAATGCGATGCGGAATTACATAGTCAACTGTCCCGCCACAAGCTTTCAAGCCACGTTGTA
>JGI994J12354_10000465_pt1 | contig 40580 bp, 40 predicted proteins | sample IntmicLarv3ML3BL_FD_12354 | JGI IMG/M metagenome (IMG submission 12354) | reverse complement strand
TTCACAACAAAAACTCAACTTTTTAAGTGATATTTTCGAAGATTTATTGTCTTTTTGTATTCTAAATATAGCTTACCCTCTCTATTTGTGCAGTTTGTATGCTTTTTGTCGCGGTGATTAATAAAAACATCGGAAAATGTATTCTTTCCGTTCTTTTAGCATACATTTTTGTAAAAATCCATTTATCAGAATAAGCAGACTACAATCACTATGAAAAATAAAAACCAAGATTAATATATTTTTTTCATTTCATCCTTAATTTCACTGCATTCATTTTCCAGCATTCTTTTATTACTTTTTACCTTGGACACTCTATATTACCTATCTTCTTTTGCAAACAACAGCTAAACTGATATACTTAGCTGTTCTCTGTGATACCCTCCCCTGCTCATTTGAAAAAATACGGACTTTCCCCTTGGCGTGATTTACCCCTATAAGTTGCTAGCATTGGCTCATAAATCGGCAAAAAATAGAATAACCTAGATTCTATTCACTCATCCAATATTTATGTTCTTCTGCTTTCCTGACATTATGTTTTCGCAAGCAGATAATATCAAAATACTCAGAGAATCTAAAAAACAATAGCTCCGCTTCTATTGGCTACTTTCTGTCCAAAAATATTAAACACGAACCCATAGTGTAGCCTACTCGGAATTTTTAATAAAAAAAATCAATATGCTTTGGTTTGTTTGGTTTGTACACCAAACATATTGATTCTAATCATTTATTGCTCCGGATTAACTCCTGTGTTGTTTTCCACAAAAATCGTTCCATTCATCACTTCCATATGTAACAATTGGAGCAAATACCGACTTGTCGGTTCTCAAATCTGTAAAATTCGAAAAAATCACTTTTGTATCCATCACATCCATAAGCTCATACATATCTCCATGCCGTAATCAAACTCATGATTACCCGTCACAAATATACCATATCTGACCTTGTTTCATAACATCGATGATGTATTCGCCATTCGACATTGTATCGGCCGCATCGCCCTATACCATATCCTGAGCGTCGGGCAATATCACATGGTCGTCTCCCGTCCGCAATATTTTCAGCGCATATCTTGAATACGGTAACATCGGCGTATCCAATGTTTGAGACAACTCCCTCATCGTTTTTCACTTGGTCGATTCCAGAACGCATACCGTTCGTGTAAATGATAATGATGCTACCGGCTGTTATCGCCGATAATGCCATACCTGCCGCAAAAACCGGAACTGATAACACAAACTGAACGTCATAATGATAACAAGCAGCAGCGCTAAAATACAAATGCTTTTATTTCACTACCTTCTGTTTTTTCATGTTTTTAGTAAACATTATTGCAGATACTGCTGCCTATAACAGATATCGAATCATCCATCAGGGCATTATAAAAGTTCTGTACATTGTCTGCAAGCAATTCCTATCTTATTTAATCTGCCTGCCGATGACATCCACGAGCCTTTCCATGTCCGACGGATAAACATTGCCGATATTGCCAATTCTAAATGTCGGCATCGTGGTCAATTTTCCCGGATATATGATGAAGCCTTCTCTCTTTAGCGTTCCGTATAACGCTGAAAATTCAAAATCGTCCAATTCAAATGTTGTAATGATATATGATTGGTGTTTAGGCTCAATTATGGAACAAAGGCCAAGCCTTGCAAGTCCTTCTGTCAGGACTCGATGATTCTCCATATATCGTACCCGACGCGCCTGCAAGCCGCCTTCTTTTTTATACTCATCAAGGGCCTGCTTAAGTGCAAGCAGCACATTGGTAGGTGACGTAAATCTGAATTTGCCGGCGCCATTGTACAACCCTTGATACTGGTCAAACAAATCAAGGCTGTAGGAGCAGGAATTGCTATTACTCCTCTAAAAGAGTCTTTTTGGCTATGACAAACGATATACCCGGTTGCCCTTCCAGACATTTATTAGCACTTGCCGCAAGCGCGTCAATATCAAGTGCGGACATATCTATATCATAAGCCGCAAAACTGGACATGGCATCCACAAACACTTTTTTACCGTAAGATTTTGCAAGCGCTGCAATTCTCTCGAGCGGATTCAAAACACCGGTAGTTGTTTCACAATGCACAAAGATAACGGTATCAATATCTTTGTCATCCTTTAGTTTCATTTCGACCTGCTCCGCGTCGATGGGCTGTGTCATATCAAACGAAAGTTGTGTATAGCTTCTGCGAGACTTTTCTGCTATTTCAATCATGCGCCTGCCATATTCGCCATTAACGAGAAACAATATCTTCTCTTCTTTTCGGCAAAAACAATTTATCATGGCCTCTACTGCATATGAACCACTGCCTTGCAAAAGCACAGACGCATAATTTTCGTTCGCAGAAATATTCGTGATATCGTTTATTACGGAGGTTGTTATCGCCCTGTATTCATCATCCCATGTACAGTGGTCAACAAGCATGGCGTGCTTGACGGAATACCGCGTTGTCAACGGCCCGGGCGTCAACAATTTACGTCCGGCAGACTGTGCAAGACGGCGATTGATATCGGTAATCACATCAGGCAGTTCATTCATATCGTCAATGATATAATCCGCACCGGCTTGATAATATACAGCGCGGACGGCACGTTTTCGTTCGCGCAGTTCATCAGCGGATAATGCAGCAACTTCCTCTCTGGTGAGCCCCAATTCCGATGAACCCATAATAACGCCCACAGTCCAACAATCAGCGTTTATTCCTTCTTCGATATCTGCCCTTGTATCACCGATTTTTACAGCTTCCCTCGGAACGGATATGCCGAAGTGCATGAGATTGCTCCATATCATGTACGGATAGGGCCTGCCTTTGGCAGTTTGGTCGGGCGATATATAAAAATCCAGAGTATAATCCTGCATGGCAGCTTTTTGCATAACGATTTCCATCATTTTAGATGTATACCCTGTTGTCGATCCTATTTTAATACCTTGCGCCCGCAACGCTGTCACCGTTTCCACAACATAATCCTTAACATCACAATGATCTGCAAGGTTTTGGAACAGGGTGTTTTCAAACGCATCATAAGCCTTCATTATTTGCGTCTCCGAAATCGACTCAGGTAGCATAGCAGCAATTGCTCGCGTGTGGTCAATTTTCAAAAGCCCCATCGGTTTACGAGCCATCTCATTGGTTATGTTTATGCCGATGCTCGCAAAACCATCAATGAAGCCCTTCACCGGCGCAAAACAACCGTAATCCACAGTCGTTCCGGCTCAGTCAAAAATAACGGCCTTAATTGTTTCTGCCATCTTTATACCTCCAGTATTTTTTTATACAACATTCTTATTGTATCTCGTTTTAGTTTAATCGGATTGTTTTTTAGTCTTTGGGTATTAACTGAATCCGTCAGCATATCCAAATCATCAATATTTGCTTTTTCAGGCGGTAGTATTTCTAATTTTTCAAGCAATTCGTCAAGGAATGAAATGGCATCTTCATAGCTTTGTTTGCCAAACGCATTTGCAATGCTGTTATAATTCCCCATATAATGCCATACTCGCGGCAGACAGAGCGCAACCGCATGTCCGTGAGGCAGACCATAGAGTGAAGCCAGTTTATAACTCATGGCATGAGGTGCGGTCGTTGTCGTTATATTTATTGCCTTGCCGGCAAAATTGGAAGCAACAAGCATGTTTTTGTTGCCCTCCTCATCGTTGTGTAAATAACTATCCAGATTATCCAAAATCATTTCTATGGCCGTTTTTGAGTATTCTATACTTTCTGCTGTTGCTTTTCTTGACCACCAAGACTCTATTGCCTGACAAAGCGCATCTAGCATAGTGCATTTTTTCTGATAAACCGGCAATGTTTTAAGCAATTCCGGCTGCAGCACGACATAATCCGGGAGAAGCCTTTCATCAGAAATGGAATACTTTTCACCATTTTTATAGATAACAGCAAAATGTGTCGCTTCGCTTCCTGTTCCGGATGTCGTAGGAACCGCCATGAGCGGCAAATCAATATGATTGTAATACTTGATGCTTTTTGCGGTGTCAATGCAGCTTCCGCCGCCAATTGCAATAATAAAATCACACTTGTATCCCCTTAGAATTTTTATTCCTTCCCGAATATCCTTGTAAATAGGATTCGAAGTAAAATCACTGAACCTAACAAACTCACAGGGGAGTTCAATGCCAAATGAATCAAATGCATCATCACATACCAATAATGAATTTTTACCTTTTAATACTTCGAATGCCGAAAAGTCGTAAAAAGTCTGTTGCATATTAAACCCCTCAATTCTTAACCGTCTCCCCGGCATCATCCATATTTCTTGCAACCCACAGAATCACCTTCGATTCTCTTCATCACATTAACCCTTTCGTAAGTTTATTGTGTGTATATGCATACCCTTCGCGGCGGTAAAATCGGTGTGCACTCTCACGCCGTTTTCCGGAAGCCACTTCGATAAGTACACATTCATTTAGCGCGGCTATCTTTTCAAACTGCTCCAGCATTTGCTTGTCAACCCCTTGATTTCGGGCATTCTTATCTACAACAAAATTGACGTTCTTCACCGTTTTACATGAAAAATGCAAAGGGTAGTGAATGTCAAAAACAAGGCATCCGTTAACAATATTATTTTTTCGTAAACGAGAACACACACCTTATCGAGATTATATGCATAGCAGTCCATAAATCGCTCTTTTGTAAATTCATGTGTGGAGAGCTGTTTCATCAACTCCCGAACGGCTTCCATATCATTGTTTCTCGCCACACACATCATAAATATTTCCTCACAAACTCTGTCATGTCACGAAAATCCAAGAGTCTTTCTTCTATGGTTTCGTGTTTCCAGTTCCACCACTCAGATTTCTCTATTCTTTCGATAAGTTCATCGGAAAACCGCATTTTGATTTTTTTAGCAGGCACGCCAACCACCACACTATACGCCTGCACATTTTTTGTAACCACCGCACCGGAACCTATAACTGCGCCGTTTCCAATGACAACGCCCGGCATAATGATAGCATTATGCCCAATCCACACATCGTTCCCAATGGTGACAGCGTCTCTCTTGCGCCGCTCGAAAAATGCAATGTCCTCCTCGCCAAAGCCAAACATTTCGCTTCTGTATGTAAAATGGTGCTGTGCGATGCGCTCATATGTCGGGTGATTGCCCGGATTGATACGCACATGAGAAGCGATAGAGCAAAATTTCCCAATTTTTGCGTAATAAATCTGGTTGTATCCGGCGCAGTATGAGTAATCACCCATCTCTACATCTTCCAGCACACAGTGTTCTTGTACTTGCGTATACTTTCCAAAAAATACATCCGTGCATTTTGTGCTTTCTGCGATATTCGGCCCGGCATTTAACATATCGCCAACACCCCGCTTTCTTCTGCAAGAAAGTCACCAATCCCGAAAATTTGCGGTTCGTATTTTCCATGATAATCACTCCCGCCCGTCAAGAATAATCCGTATTTCAATGCATAATCGCGTATGATTTCTCTGTCTTTATTGTTATGTGTATGGTGATTTAGCTCCAATCCACCCAGTCCGGCTGCAACAAGCTCAGGGATTAACCAAAAATTCTGCTGCTGTCCGGGATGAGCGAGTACGGCAAATCCCCCTGCTTCTTTGATTGTCTTTATTGCTTCAAAAACATCAATATACTCAATATCAAAATCGCAGATACCACCCCGCTTGAAGGTCTTTTGAAAGAAAGAGCCAAACATATCGGGAACTTGTCCGCTTGTGACAAGCCAGTCCATAATGTGCTGTTTGTATAAATATTTCCCATCAGCTCTCGCCAGTTTTTCCGTTTCAATACGGAAACCGGCTTTTAACAAGCATTCCACTTGCTTCTCAGAGTTTTTATTTCGCGCTTCCAGGAGCGGTTGGGTAAGAGAAGTAACAATCATCGGTTTTTGAATGTTGTATCCCAATATATGCGTCCGTGTGTTTGTTTTTCGATGAATTGCAGAAATCTCAACACCTCCAATTACTTTCATATCCGTATCGGGTGGGATTTGCGCAATATGAGATAGCGTGTCGTGATCCGTGATGGCAATCACATCAAGCCGCCTTTTTCTTGCGGCATCGATAATTTGCTCAATTGTATCGCTACCATCCGAAACGGTCGAATGTATATGCAAATCCGCCTTTATCATGCAAGCACCCCCTCAGAAATATTGAAAACCTTGTCACATACACCTTCCATAAACTCAATGTCATGAAAAATACCGATCATACTTGTGTTCATCTCTTTGAGTTTTTTGAGCATATCCCTGACAAGGACTTTTGTTTTATTGTCAAGGGAAGCTGTCGGCTCATCCAACATAAGCAAGCGTGGTTTCTTAACCATGGCATGAGCAAGATTGAGCCGCAGCCGCTCACCGCCTGAAAAAGTGGCGGGATATATATTCCACAGATTTTCCGGCAATCGAAAATACATCAACAATTCCTTTGCTTCCGATTCGGCTGTTTCTACATTGGAACCTGTGTCTATCAGTGCATTCATTACATGCTCTTTTGCTGTTGTTCGCGGCATTACATTCAGGAACTGCGACACATATCCAATTTCATGACGGCGAAGATATAAAATCTCTCGTTCGCTTGCCTCGGATAAATTGATTCTACCAAAAGCTGCGCTATCATACCATATTTCGCCGTGCATTGGTGTATAGCTGCGATTTATACATTTCAGCATCGTAGATTTACCTGCACCGGACAACCCAACTATGCCGACAAATTCGCCCTTTTCAAGCGTTAGATTCACATTTTGACATGACTTAATCTCAAGTCCCGGATTATGCAGATAAAAGTTTTTGCTAAGGTTGGCAATGCTTAATATTTCCATATTTACCTCCGATACGTTATATGGGAAGCAGCAACCCCATCAACAAATGCATGTGTTATAACCGAATAGCCGTCCAATATATCCACAACCAATAAGTCGGCTTTTTTACCCGGCTCGATTGAACCATAGTCTTTATCGATTTTCATGGCTCTTGCCGGATTTAATGTTGCTTTGTTCACCATTTGCGATAATGGTACACCATGTTCTATATGCATAGAAAAAATACTGTGCAAAATCGCTGCCGGATAATAATCCGAACAAATGATATCGGCGCAGCCTTCTAAAATCGCATCGGCCGCCGACATATTACCCGAATGGGAGCTGCCGCGCAAAATATTCGCCGAACCCACCACCGTGTAAAATCCATGGGCTTTAGCCGCCTTTGCTGTTTCCATCGTGATAGGAAACTCACTTATGTCTACGCCAATTTTCAAATTATCCTCCAACTTCTCGAGTGTATCATCATCATGAGAAGCCACAGGTATCCCGTGACTGTGAGCGAGAATTGAGAGTTCTCTCAATTGCAAAGACGATAATTTCGGCTTGTTCTGATGATGGTTCATCAACTCTCTTTCGGTCATCATTTTTGCTTCTTTTCCATTAAACTTGCCATTGTATTTCGAAACAGTGTCTTGATATGCTGCAATACTACGATACTGTCCTTGACCGGGTGTATGGTTCATAAACGAGATTTGATGTACTTTCCCTTGTTCAATCATTTCGCGTGCGATACCATAGGCTTCTAAGTTATCAATTTCAATACGCAAGTGAAAGCGATGATGAATCAAATGGTTGCGCAGGTGAATGCCTGTTGTCAAATCAGCCAATTTCTGCACGTTTTCTTTTGTCCGCAGCGGAGAGCTCCCAAAGAATTCATCTCCGAACAACGAAACAGAGTGATATATAGTGGTAATACCTGCACTTAATAAATCCCGTTCACACGTTTTTAACCCAAACTCAAAATCAACTTGTGAAGTGGGGCGCGGTTGTATATATTGTTCAATCTTATCTGAGTGAACATCAATAATCCCCGGAAGGATATATCGGCCATGCACGTTAACCACCTGTTCAATGGTATCTAATCCGTCAAGGCTGTCCGCGAAGCCAACAATCCTATCTTGTTTCATCAACAATATTTTATCTTCGATTATTTGATTCGGAGTTACAATTTTTCCGTTTTTTATGGCAATCAATCTTTTTCCTCCTATATCAGCGAATGTACAAGCTGTTGTGTGTAAGCGTGCTGCGGATCTTCAAGAATTTGGTCGGTCAATCCGCTTTCAACAATTTTTCCATCTAACATAACGATGGTTCTGTCGGCCAACATACGAATGACTGCAAGATCGTGAGAGACCAGTAAAATAGAAATTCCGTACTGCGCTCTTATTTTACGGATTAAATCAAGCACTTTTGCCTGAACCGACAGGTCAAGCCCCGTGGTCACCTCATCAAGCAGCAATAACGCCGGATTATTTGCAAGAGCCTTTGATATTTGCACTCGTTGTTGCATACCGCCCGAAAAATTCTTGGGGACTTCGGCCATACGGGATGTCTGTATCTCAACAGCCTCTAAAAGTTCAGCAGCACGTTTCATCATTTCTCCCGCGTTTCTGCTGCCTGCTGCTATAATCTTCTCTGCAATGTTTGATGCCGCGGAATAATCCATACGCAAGCCCAAAATCGGATTTTGATAAACCATTCCCATCATATTATTCTTAATCATCCGGCACTCGGCAGAACTCGCTTTCCATATGTTCTTTTGACCATTTCCATAGTCGCGCAGCTTTGCACTACCGGATGTCGGCACAAAATCAAAATACAGACTCCGCATAAGCGTTGATTTGCCGGAACCGCTTTCACCCACGATACCAAGCACTTCACCTGGGTACACATCAAGAGATATATCATTCGCTGCCCAAACGGTTCGGCATACTGTACAGCGGTTTTTATCCAAATGAGTCTGACAATCAGGGCATCCCTCGCCATAACGCAAAACTAAATTTCGGACAGACAATATCGGTGTTTCGTTCAAACACATAACCTAACCTCCTGACAATAAGAGGTGTCGGAGCACTGATAAACCTTATTACCGGTTTGCACATCAAACATTTCGTCAAGATATGTATCTTCGCTCCCACACAGGCGGCATTTCTTGCCGCTAAAGTTTTCTTTTTCAAAAGGAACATCATCGAATGCAAGTGAAATGACTTCCGTGTGCGGAGGGATAGCATAAATCTTTTTTTCGCGACCGGCGCCAAACAGATACAGACATTTCGCTCTGTGTAGCTTTGGATTGTCAAACTTCGGAATAGGGCTGGGATTCATCACATAACGTCCTTCTACCATGCAAGGGTATTCCGATGAAATCGTTACTTTTTTATATTTCACAAGGCTCTCATAAAGTTGAAGCCATATGGGCGAGTAATCCTTTTCGGCGTGCATTTTTTTCGTAACTTCCTCGCGGGCTTCTACGATACGCAGCGGTTCAGGAATAGGCACTTGAAACACAAGAATCTGCTCATTCGTCATGGGGACTTCCGGGATTCTGTGCCTCGTTTGTATCAGCGTAGCTTTTGTCGTATCCATTGTTGTTTCAACATCAGTGCAAAGGCCAATAAACTTCTTGATATTAACAGCATTTACGCTCTCGTCGCTTCCCTGATCAATGACCTTAAGAACATCATCTTGGCCAATAAGAGAAAGGGTTAATTGGATACCACCTGTACCCCATCCCCTGCCAATCGGCAACTCGCGTGAACCAAACGGCACTTGATAGCCGGGTATAGCAACCGCTTTTAGTACGGCACGGCGAATTTCTCTTTTTGAACCCTCATCAAGAAAGGCAAAGTTATAGTTTTCATTCATCTATTTCTGCCTCCTTGTCTTGCGGACAGAATCCAACTTCGATTGAAAGGTAACATAATGCGGCAATTTCAAATGTGATATAAATCCATTCATCTCCAAACTATCGCCATGCATCAACACGAATTCTTCGTTTTGGGCGGGATAACTTCCTCCGGCATCCAGTTCTCGGTCAACAACGGCCATAGCAATCGCTTTGTTTTCATTTCTGCCAAATACTGCACCGTAACCAACAGCAAGCTTTAACTGTTCCTCGTCGTCCGTTTCATTAAAACATTCAACTTCTGTCACTAATATTTCTCCGATGTATATGCGCTCATTTTCATCTGTCAGGTATGGCACGGTCAATTCTACATAGCCACAGCGCAATTCGCCCACTGTCGGATGTACCTGCCCGAAGCCGCGCAGTGCGGAATACGCAAGTCCTGAAATGAACCCCGTATCAGCACGGGTAAGGGTTTGCAGCCGTGCACTTCGTTCAGTTGGAAACTCCAACATATTTACAGTTACATCATGAGGCTTTGTATCGTTTTGCACAAAGCTGTCAATAATACCCTCTTTTTTTAGTTCATCCGATACACGCGGACATGGCGTTATATCCTCCGGCATTTGCTTTGCGAGGCTATCAATTACGGTCTTTCGCAGTATGGCAGAATCTTCTTTGTCAATTCCAAAATTGATGAGTCGATGAGTATAGTCGTAAGTCGCACCGAGAATCTGGCCGCCGATAATGTCTTTGAATGCAGCAGATATACGGCGAACAACACGCATTTCGTTTGTATCTATAATGTTTGTATAATGATTTCTTGTTAAGGTAGACCTGTATGCTCTCAGCAAAAATACTGCTTCTTCTATTGACCCTTCGCACTGTTTTAAGGCAAGAGCTGCGTAGGTCTTGGAATATAACCCGGCCTCACCCATCACACGGTCAACGAGCAATGAAAGCTTGTTTTCAATCGCTTCGACTTCAACATCTTTATCCGTGCCACTTCTGTAGAATTCCAGCAATTTTATACTTTCCTCAATGGCCTCTTCACCACCTGATACCGCTACATATGCCATCTATTTCACCACCGTTTTTTCATATTGTTCTATTCTTTCACCGCAATGCGGACAATCCTCAGTAGATATCTGCGGAAAAACTACAAACTGATGACAATTCGGACAACTCGGATAGCGCAAACAAATCACACTAAATATCATTCCCAATGCGCCAATCATTCCGCCGATATACATAAAGGTTGCCATATACGCGAACAAGACGGGTAGCATAACCGATAAAAGAATTATTGATACACCGACAGCAAATACTCCGCGTATTATTATTTTGATAGCGTTAACTTTCATCCGCATCCTCCCTTTGTTTAACAAGACGGGGAATGGTAAACAATTCACCCTCACTTGATACAAAAATCAAGTCAATTCCCTGTGGATATTCATAATTTTGTGCATGCCGAAATTCAAGTGAATCTTTTACTGTACGCGACACATCCATCTCTATTTGTCCGTCAATACCCGGTCCGTAAAACGTCGCTCGACAATCGGGTTCGCTGTCATTTAATATAATGATCGTGGCGCTCTTATGCGGATCAGCCAACGTACCGCATTTTACATTTTCTATAATTTGATTTATATTTGCCGACTTACCAACAAAAACAAAATCCGCATTCTCAAGCTGCTCTTTTTTTGCAAAGGTGAGCGATCCGATTTCATCGGACAGCGTATCATCTGCGCAAGCGTAAAAATGAACTTCATTGTCAAGCAATGTCATTGCAATGGTTAAAAACACCGCATTGTTTCCATGTAACTTATCTATATATTCTTTTATATTTACAATCTTTGACGGGTTTGACATAGCTTCAAGAACCAAACGAAAAACTTTTTGGCTGTCGAACACCGTGTCAAAATCATATTTTTTTGTCAGTATCGAGGTCATTTGGCGCCTCCTAATCCATAGATTCAAAATTAACCATTGTTTTGAGATGCAAAGCATTCTCTTTTCTAACAAGATCATTTTGTTCTTTTTCAAGCACAAACAGATCATCCATACCAACAAAAATGTCCTTGTTAACAGCGGCATCAATAATTGCCATATTAAGCGTCTTTTCGGCATCATCGCCCATTAGTACGGCGACGCCTTTTATTCCATCGTTCTCCACAACGGCTTCGCAAACAATGACTTCGCCTATATAAAACAGGCTTTGTTTCACAGGTTCACGCATCTTAATCATTGTCAACGTCTTGCCCGGCTCTTTTACGATAACCGGTTTGTGCGTTTTTTGAATATCAGCAGACAATGAAGCAATCACATCCCTGTCTGCTTTTGCTAATATTTTTGTCAATCGTTTTTTATCCATATCATCTGACCTTTGCTTTTATTCTTGTTGCGAGAATTTCCAATAGAACCACGGCAGCGACAACAATGTATGTGATGAATCCGAGCTCACGCAGATCGAAGTAAAAACTTCCGGCCATAAACAGGTCAAAGCCAATGCCTCCTGCTCCGGCTGCTGCACCCACGGCAATCGCATTTGTAAAGTTAATTTCAAAACGAAGGAATGTCCATGCGGTCATATAACTGATTGATGACGGCACCACAGCTTGAAAGATAATCTGCCAATAACTCGCACCGCTGGCTCTTAACGCTTCAATCGTTCCATCGTCCATTTCCTCAATGGCCTCCGCATATGCTTTGATTAAATATCCTGCACTGTGGAAGGTTAACCCGATTACTGCGGCGGCGCTGCCCAAACCGGCCGCGACCGTAAAAATCAGCACCCATAAAATCGTCGGCACCGCTCTGACAAAAGCGACAGCGCTTTTTACTATATTTGCTGTAATAGGGTTCGAGATATTTTTAGCACATAACAAAGCACCAAAAAATCCAATAATCGCTCCGAAAACAGTGGCTAAAACACCGAGCGAGAATGTTACAAACAATGCGTTTAGCATGCCTGATGTCGTGTTGTATTTAAGCCGCGGCTGCCCGAACAACACCTTGATATTGTTAATCGTGTCGACAACCGCCTCTGCGATATTTATGTTTTTGTAATCGAATGTCAAAAATCCGTATACTGTAAGCCCCAGAAAAATAATAATCGTCCATTTTATAGCCACACTGCTCTTTGTTGCTGCCGCTGTTTTAATTTTTCCCTTTCGGCTTTTTCTCATATGCTTATGTGGATCAAAAGAAATTGGACTTGGAGCCGCAACAGCAATTTCACTCATCACATGATCACCTTTCTGAGTTGATTTGATATGATTTCAATGATTATGACCAAAACTACAATTGAAAGCACAACAAGGCTTGCTGAACTGTAATCCAGTCGCTTATAATACAAGTCGAACAAAGCACCTATGCCCGTTGCTGTGAGAACACCAATCAATGTAGATGAACGAATATTGGTCTCGACCATATACAAAACCCATGAAACGATTTCAGGCATGGACGATGGAATAATCCCATGAAACACGATTTGCAAATAATTCGCTCCGGTAGCGTGCAGAGCCTCAACACATGATGCACTGACTTCATCGATTGTTTCGATGAAAGTACGGGTCAGCATCCCAAATGAGTAGAAAAACAGAGCGAAAAAACCGGTTAATATATTCTGTCCGAATGAGAAAAGCAACAGCATCGCCCAAACTACATCCGGGACATTTCTAAAGAACGCAGCAACGATTCTAACAATTCTCCCGACCCATTGGTTGGCCTTTGTCGTTCGCGTCCCGAGCAGACTAAAAGAAAATGCACAAATGGCTGCGCACACAGTAACAGCAACCGACAGGAGTGCCGTTTCTGCGAGTTTCCTCAAAATATTGGGAAGGCGCGTCCACGACTTTCCATCGGGAATAAAATTACCCGCGATCCAACTTACGGCTTTTGGAATTGATTCCAAACCGCCCACCACATCGTAGTTTGTTGCCGCGGCAGAAATGGTAAACAAAGCGGCGACACCAAGAAACGCCAATGTAAACGTTCGTCTTCTTTTCACAAACACTAATATTTGATTTTCAGATCTTGGGGTTTTCCCCACCATTTTCTCTATTTGCTCACCCAACATCTGTTATCAACTCACCTTCGTTTGATTGATAGATTTCGTGAATTTTATCTTTCGTCAATTGATCGGGCGGCCCGTCATATACGATTTGGCCTGATGTAATGCCAATGATCCGTTTTGAATACTTCATGGCTACGTCTACTTGGTGCAAATTTAGTATGCAAGTGATTTTCAGGCTTTTATTAATAATGCTCAAATGATCCATGATAACCTTAGACGAACTGGGGTCAAGGGACGCAATCGGTTCGTCGCATAAAATCAATCTCGGCTCCTGCATAAGAGAGCGGGCAATCCCCACACGCTGTTTTTGCCCACCGGACAATTCGTCACAGCGCTTATACGCTTGCTCGGCAAGCCCAAGCTTTGCCAATATCTGAAATGCGTTTTCCTTTTCCATTTCGGTATAATTTCCTACAATCCCGCCCAACGCAGATTTATGCCCGAGTCGCCCGTGCAACACATTTTCAATCACACTCAACCTTTCCACAAGGTTATAGTGCTGAAAGATCATGCCCGTCTTTTTGCGCGCCCGTTGAATCTCCTTCTTGTCTGCACGTGTAATATCCTGTCCATCAAAAATAATGGTTCCCTTCGTTACATCAACCAGTCGGTTGATGCAACGAAGAATGGTTGACTTCCCTGAGCCGGACGGTCCGATAATGGAGACGAACTCGCCCTCCTCTATCGAAAAGGAGACATCGCTCAACGCTTTCGTTGTGTTATTGTATACTTTACTTACATTTTGAAATTCTAAAATAGACATATGCTCCCTCACCATTTCATCTTATTGGCGATATGGGTCATACCATGAATCAGTGGTAAGAACATACCCATAGCTGGAACCCTGTTTATATAATCCAAAGGCGCCTTCAACACTTGCATCGTAGAAGAGTAATTCATTATTGGCTACTTCAGCTGAAGTGAACAAGTTCCGGATTGCTTCAATTTCATCAGCACTAAGATTCATAGGGTTATAGGCGTTTGGACCATTAAACACAGGTGTGCAGGCAATAACCACAAATTCTTTTCCTACATAAGCGTCAAATGGGGCTTCAGCGCCCGGCTTAACTTCATAAACCGCACCTACTGTGTTTTCGATGCCCTCTTTGAGTTGGATGTAAGGAGCCAGTTCAATGTCACAGAAAGCCGCGACATCCGCATTACCGGTAACCAAATTGACGGTCGAGCCTTGGTGAGATTGTCCAAAGTATACTTCGCTAAAGAAATCACCATCCGGCAATACATCGTCCTCTGTTAAATTATCGCTTGCAAAGTGTGAAATAATCGAGGAAGTAGGTACTCTGAATCCTGATGTGGAACTGTTGGAAACAAAGGACATCTTCTTATCCTTGATGTTATCAATAGAGTAAGAATCCCCGCTTTTATATTGCTCCGCGTCGTCTTTTCTGACGCATATCCAAGCGAAATATTTTGCTTCATCAAGCGAACCGTTTTGATCTGCATTAACAAAAAGAACGTCAATCTCGGGGTTTTGATTTTTTGCTTCTATGTAACCAACCGCACCCATGGCCATTGCAATATCGGCTGATCCGCTTGCGATGGATTGAATGGCAATTGTATAATCGGTCGTGGTTTTGTTCACAACCGTTCTGCCAGTAGCCTGCTCGATAAGTCTGCCGACTTCTGCACGAATATCTTCATGTGTGTTCGATGACTCATTGGGATACCAAACCACATTGATAGGGCTTATATTGTTTGGTTCGAGTGTCGGCGTGTTGGATTGCGTGTTTGAGCTACTTTGATCGTTGTTCGCAGGAAGCGTAGAGCTCGTCGTTCCTGAACCACAACCAATCATTCCTATCGACATAACAGCCACAAGCAGGATCGATACAATCGTTTTTGAAACCGTGATTTTTCGCATATTTTTCACCTTATCCTTTTAAAGTTTTGCAACAATCATTTCTATGTTGCTAATAACAATATAAATTGTCAAAGTAAAATCTAGCACCCCCATTGTGTAAAATCTTCGTATAATGTTTATCAATCTACTCGATTTAAGAATCAAACAAATGTACTCATTATAATTGGTATAAAAAAATCTCCGTTAGCGTTTGAATGTATCGGCTTACCATTCTTGCTTCCTTGGAGATTTTTGTTTTTGTTTACATGATTAAACCCCTGAGGGCATTGATTTTGCAGACCTTATGCTCCATCTTACAAATACGGTATATAGATTTTTTCAAAAATAACTACTCAGTAAATAGTTTGTATAAACACAAATGATGAACTTGATTATCCTAACGCTGAGTATCTATAATATTTCTTAACATTAATCCCCGCAAGAGAACCCTATTGCCGTTCTTTTGTTTCTTTTTCATTACATAAAAAAATCAATATGCTTTGGTTTATCCACCAAACATATTGATTCTGGTCATTTATTGTTCCAAATTAATTCCTATGCTATTTTCCACGAAAACCTCTTTAGCACATCACTTCCAGTTGAATGGCAGCATTTCTTATCCCCGAAAGTAAGAGAATATTCCCATTTGTATCCACCTTTTGGAATTATTATACTTCATGCTGATAGCCTGCCACACGAAATTGACAACTTCATTAAACTATTAAAATCTTACAGCAAAAGATAAGATTATAAGGTNGTACTGCTTGACTCTTTAATGACGATTTGGGCAAATAATATATCTGGCAAAGTGATTTTACAATGCCGCTAATTCAAGTGCGGGTGAAATCTCATGATACTCTCCAAATTCAAACAAACGTGCTAGTTCTTGTATCTTACCCACTACTATATGAACCTTATCATAATTGATTTCCTCGAGTTTTGAGACAATACCTGTAATCAAGTAGTTTTGCAGCGACTGCGCTATTCGTGTTTGGTTATACCAAATAGTGAAAAACTGTTACTTTATCCGCCTAAATAAAAATGAACCTGTCAAAAAACAAGCTCATTTTTTATCGTACAACATACTTTATGACTATCTTTTATGCATTTTTATCTTCAATGATTATTNTCAAATCGATTCCGCTTTGTCCGTTTCTGATGATATGAACATCCACTTCTTGTCCAATCTCAACCTCACCAACTGCCTCGACAAGCATATTCATATCCATGATTATCTTCCCATTAAATTCTGTAATAATGTCTCCAACCATGATTCCGGACACTTCCGCCGGACCGCCTTCAGCCACTTCCATAATCAGNGCNCCAACAGGCANTTTATATAAATCTGCATTCTCCGTCGTAATGCTTGTTCCACGTATGCCAATATGCGGTGTTGGGATTGTGCCCAATTCCAACAATTCTTCTGCAATCGGCATAATCACATTACTTGGAATCGCATATCCCATACCTTCTGTCATCGTAGAATTATATTTCGCGGTATTAATCCCAATTACCTCACCTGCACCGTTTACTAATGCACCGCCGCTGTTTCCGCTATTGATTGCCGCACTTGTTTGAACCACCATCAACTCGTTGTCATCCACAACGATGATCTGCTCCTTCATGCTTATGATTCCATCCGTTGCTGAAATGCCCATCCCCATAGCATTACCCATAGCGATTACACTCTCTCCAACTTCTAAGCTATCCGAATCACCAAATGCCGCAACCGACACCTCCATAATTCCGGCACTCTTCAAATCCTCCCAACTAATGCTCAACAGCGCCAAATCGGATTCACTCCTTGTGCCGATTACCTTCGCCGGTATCGCCGTTTCATTATCAAATACAACGTAGATTGCATTCATGCCCTCTACCACGTGGTTGTTCGTCACAATCGCTACTCGTGTTTCATCTGCATGAAAAATAATTCCACTGCCCGCCCCTGTCGCTTCGTAAGGGATGCTAAATGAACCAAAATACTCCGCCGTACCGGAAACCGTTGTCGAAATACTTACAACAGATGGCTTTACAGCTTTTACAATATCGACAGAGCGAAGTCCTTCTGTTGACGCAGATACACTCTGTACTGTCACCGGCATTCTTGTCACAATCGTTGTCGATTCTTGTATAAAATAACGATTGATCAAACCATAGCCGGCACCAATACTCCCGCCGCCAAGGATACTCACAATCACTGTTCCTGCAATAAACTTCAATATCCCGGCATATTTTTTTGTTTTTTTCTTCACCTGTTCTTCATAATAACACTCTCTGAGCGTCGTTCCGCACGCCTCATCTGTCGATTCTTGCACAAAGCTTGTTTCCGCTTCGGCCGATAATCGCTTCTCCTGCGTATCTTCTTGTGTGTAATTATGCTTCATAAGCAAAGGCGTTTCAATAAACTTTATCTCAATAAAGTCTCCTACTGCGGAAACTTCCTCTTGCACTTGATCCACAATATCATGCCCAAACCGAACATTCTGCGGTACGTCACCTTCGGGTATAAAAGTATTCTCGTTTGGATTTTTCAACAAAATTCCTCCAATCACATCAAGATTTTTCTTTTTATACTTTTTTTAGTATACGACATGCTTTTGAACAAAGTATGAACATGGCGTAAATAAATCATGAAAAAGCTCAAATAATTTGTAAGCAAATGGATATATCTACTTTTCAAGTAATCGCTAACATGCAATACCACAAAATAATAACAGAAAATATGTAATCGAGCAAATAGAATGTTGTCATATCAAAGCGAAAAAACCGACGAACAAATTGTTCGTCGGTTTTTTCTTGATGCCCGAGAAGGGACTCGAACCCCCACGTAGTCACCTACGGCAGATTTTGAGTCTGCTGCGTCTGCCAGTTCCGCCACTCGGGCTCATAAAATCCCAATTTCATTCATAAAATCGGGACTTATTCACATATTTATTCTCGCTTAATTTCAAGCGAATTCCAAACTGCTTGATTATAATAGCATAACTAAAATCAAAATGCAAGTACTTTTTACATTTTTTCCGGCTCGGAATATGTCTCTCCAAAAGTCTCAACACTCACGTTTTCCATGACTTGATCCTCTAACGGACGATCACCTCTTGCTGTCTTCACAGCCGCAATGCCATCGACAACATCCTGTCCCTCAATCACTTTGCCGAATGCGGCATACTGTCCATCCAAATGAGGTGAATTTTCGTGCATAATAAAGAACTGAGAACCCGCGCTATTGGGATTCATCGATCTAGCCATCGACAAAACACCTTTTGTGTGGACCAAGTCATTCTTTACACCATTCGTGGAAAACTCTCCTTTTATTCCGTAACCGGGGCCTCCCATACCTGTGCCATTGGGACAACCGCCCTGAATCATAAATCCGCTGATTACACGGTGAAAAACCAAGCCGTTGTAAAAACCTTTATTTATCAAAGAAACAAAGTTCTTCACGGTGTTCGGCGCAATTTCAGGGTATAACTCTGCCTTAATTATGCCGCCATTTTGCATCTTAAATGTAACGATTGGGTTTGTCATAGAATCATCCTTTCTTAATTAGTCATAGCTCATAGTATATCATCTCTCCGCAAAAATGGAAAGTCTATATTTCTTCATAAGAAATAAACCTCATCGTGACCAACTCCGGATAGTTGAACAGGCGAAATGGGAATACGCTGTTCCCAAGTCCACGGCTAACCACCATCGTTGTCCCCGCTTTTTCGTGCACACCCGAAGTATATTGAGGAAAAAAGCCCTGATTTGGCGCAAAAAGTCCCTGCGTAAACGGCAAGCGGATTTGCCCCCCATGTGCGTGTCCGCTAAACACAAGGTCAACCCCCTGCCGTGCATATCCGTCAAACAACTCCGGACGATGAGAAAGCAAAATCGAGAAGTCTCCCTCCTCCACATCAGACATTAACGTCCGTAATACCTCTTCATAGTATGGATTTACAGAATAATCCGCAAGCCCTAATATATGCAGGCGCAATCCGTCTTTTTCGATGATCGTTTTTCCATTGTCCAGCACCGTCACGCCCTCATTTACCAACAAATCGGAGAGCTCGTCCCAAAAACCGGATTGGTGTTCATGGTTTCCGCTGACGAAATAAATTGGCGCTATATTCTTCGCTTGCCGGATGAAGGATATCGCTGCCTCTAAATCCTTTGTTTTGTTTCGATCCAATAAATCTCCTGTAATTACGATGATGTCCGGATGTGACTCCTTAATTTCCTGTAAAATTCGGTCATGATTCTGTCCAAAAGTTTTGTTTTGCAAATCTGAAACTTGTACAATTACATACCCATCAAGCTCTTTTGGAACCGCTTCCCGATATGTATAGGAAGATACCATCAGATTATTGTTTTGAACATATAAAAATCCTGCGAGAATAATCCCCGTTAACGCAATCTTCGGTCGTACATACTTCATCTGTCCACCTCCATATTATCTATTTTATTATATTGCTTTTCAATCCCAAACGCAACGAAAGTTTCCTTACGTTTTCCGAAATATCCCCTCATTGTAACAAAAAAAAACATATGCTATACTTTAGATAAATGAAACACTCGAACTCAAGATTCAATCGACTTTTGGAAAGGAGGGCATATCATGGGACGCATTATCTTCCATATTGACGTAAACAGTGCATTTCTAAGTTGGACGGCCGTTAAACGCCTGAATGACGGAGATACGCTTGATTTGCGCACAATTCCCGCCGCCATCGCAGGTGACAGTGGAGACCGCCGAAGTATCATTCTTGCCAAGAGTACACTTGCCAAAAAATACGGCGTTGTTACCGGCGAGCCCACAGGGATGGCACTTCAAAAATGCCCCCACCTCGTTTGTGTACCCTCCGATTTCCACCTGTATTCCCAATGCTCACGAAATATGATGGCACTGCTTTCAGCATATTCCGATCGTATTGAACAATTCAGCATTGATGAAGCTTTTCTGGACTACACAGGTATGGAGTTATTATTTGGTCCGCCGCTGGAAGCCGCACAGGCAATCAAAAACCGCATCTATCAAGAGCTGGGCTTCACCGTAAATATCGGCGTCAGCGAAAATAAGCTGCTTGCAAAAATGGCTGGCGAATTGGAAAAACCCGATAAGCTCATCACGCTCTTTCCCGATGAAATCCAAACCAAGCTTTGGCCTTTGCCTGTAAGTGAATTATTCATGGTTGGCAAAAAATCCACGGAGCGCTTAAAAAAACTCGGTATTCGAACCATTGGAGATTTGGCAAACTATCCACTACATTTATTAGAAAAAGAATTTAAAAGTCAGGGAAAGCAAATGCACGCCTTCGCCAATGGTATCGATAACACATCCGTAGCCAATATTGAAGACCCCCATGATATAAAAAGTATCAGCAACAGCACCACGCTCATCGCCGACGTGACAGATAGAAAACAGGCGCACGCGGTGTTATTGTCTTTATCGGAGACCGTTGCCATGCGTCTGCGCGGATATGGATATTGTGCAAATGAAATTGCCGTAACCATAAAAACCGCCGACTTCAAACTCTACACCCATCAAAAAAAGGTGCTCAATGCAATTGATTGCACCAATGCGGTCTATGAAAACGCCAAAGAGGTTTTTGATTACGCATGGAGAGGCGAACCGATTCGGCTTTTGGGCATTCGAACGGCACATCTCTCCCACGAGGATTGTCAACAATTATCCTTTATGGATCAAGATTGGAGCAAGCATAAGTCCGCCGATGCAGCCATGGATAAACTCCGTATGAAGTATGGTAAAACCACCATCATCCGCTCCAGCTTGGTAAACTCGGAGACGGAAGCCTTTCGCCGCGGAAGACTTGATATTAACAACAAAATCATAAAATAAGAAATATCCGTTTTGAAACGCGCACCAATCCCGACTACTTTTGCCTGCAAAAATTCTATTCGACAAAAAAGCATACATTGAAAAGCACACAACAAATGGTACTTATAAACAAAAGACTGAATCCAATATTACAACGGATTCAGTCTTTTTATTTAGCTGCAAATCTTTTTATTCCTTGTTTGCACTTTTGCGCAAGGGAATGCGAACTTGAATGGTCGTCCCTTCGTTTTCCTTGCTGCTCACCTTGATACTGCCATCGTGTATCATGACTGTTGCGTGCGTAATGGATAGGCCTAATCCGGTTCCCCCGGTCTCGCGATCACGGGTTTTATCCACACGATAGAAACGCCCGAAAATATGAGGAATCTCCGCTTCCGGAATACCAATTCCGGAATCTGCGACCGTTATGAATGCATGTTGATGGTCACAATCCAACGTAATTGTAACCACACCTTCATCCGGCGTATACTTAATCGCATTGTCCACGAGATTTGAAATAGCCAAACTGAGTTTCATCTCATCCGTGGCCGCCACAACTTCCTTCATCATATTATACTGGATTTTGATATCTTTTTGCACCGCCAACGGCTGCATCCGCTTCACGATGCCCTGAATCATCTTATCTAACTCGTGCTCTTCAAGATATATCGGTATCTCTTTTTGATCCAACTTAACCAATGACAATAAATCATTGATGATATCGGCCATACGGTCAACTTCTGAATTGATATCATGAAGGAACTCTACATACATTTCCTTTGGCACATCTTCCTGAAGCAAAATCGATTCGCTCAACACTTTCATAGAACTCAGCGGCGTTTTTAATTCATGGGATACATTCAGCACAAACTGCTGTCTGCTGCTCTCCACCTTCTCCAACTGATCCGCCATTTGGTTACACGCCAATCCCAAGTCGACAATTTCGTTATGTACAATGGAATGGACTTGCACTCGTTTTTCGAAATGACCTTCGCTCATCCGTTGTATCACCTTGATAATTCGCTTAATCGGATTCGTAAAAATTTGTGAAACCGCAATCATTGCAATAAATACAAGTACCGTAATCGTCATCAACAACAGATAGCCCTTCTGCGCAATGTCGCCGACCGTTTCATCAATGTCGCTCAACGAACCTGAAATTAACACAACGCCATTCCTCGCATTTCCTGCCCCTACAATGGAGGCAGCAGCATATATGGTACCGTCTGGCTGTTCTTTGGCAATATCTTTGCTCTCTAACGCCTCAATGACCTCCGGTATCAGCATCGTTTTCCCGCCGCTTTGGTATCCCGTATCATAAATAACCACGCAAGACGAATCCAATACCAGCATTCGAAAGTTATTCTTCTGGCTTGTCTCCAACATAATCGCTTCCAAGTTGCTGCGATCCTCTTTGTCCGTCAAATAATCATTGGCTGTGATTTGCCCGGAAATGATATTTGCCTGACTCAGCAACTCCTTTTTGCGCTCCTCGACAAAATAATCTCTTACCGAGTGCAAAATGGTACTGGTTATCAACAACAACGGAAGAATACCCATAACCAAATATGTACCCAATAGCACCCATCGAAAACTCACATAGCGGGTTTTGTTTTCTTTAGTTAAAATAATAACCAACTCCCCATTTTGTAAAGATATACTTTGGCTCACTCGGATTTTCTTCAATCTTCTCGCGCAAACGCCGTACATGTACATCCTACCGTGCGCACATCTCCAGGATAATCATATCCCCAAACCGTATCTAAGAGCTTCTCCCGGCCGTATACCTTTCCGGGGTTTTCCATCATCAGCTCCAAAAGGTCAAATTCTTTCGCTGTCAAATTGACTTCTTTCCCGCTGATAAATATCCGTCTGCTATCATAAGCAAGCTCCAGATCTCTTGCTTTTAATACATTCTTTTCGCCGTCTTGCAAATCGGTTTTCTTTATGCTGCGGCGCAAAATCGCCTTAATTCGTGCCTTTAACTCCAAAATATTAAACGGCTTGGTAATATAATCATCAGCACCGTACTCCAGTCCCATAATTTTATCCATATCCTCGCCCTTTGCCGTCACCATGATAATCGGAATTTGAGAAAACTCCCGCACCTGCTGGCATACCTCTAATCCGTCCATCTTTGGCAGCATCACATCCAGCACGACCAGATCAAAGAGATTATCCTTAATATACTGTAATGCTTCTTCCCCGTCATACGCCGGTGTAACGTCCATGCCGTCTTGCTCCAAGGAAAACTTGATTCCTTTCACGATTAACTTCTCGTCATCTACTACCAAAACTTTATATGCCATTTTCTCTTCCTCCTGCGTCAATTCAGAACAATATATGTTTTTATCTTTTCAAACGTTTTTTCTCCAATACCTGAAACATTCATAATTTCTTCGATTGCGTCGAATCTTCCATTCTCCTTGCGGTAATCAACAATCGCCGCTGCTGTCACCTCTCCGATACCAGGCAAAAGCATCAGCACCTCTGCCTCTGCATTGTTGATATCAACGCCTCCTTCCGGAAAGCTTGATACTACTTCATGCTCACTTGCCCAAAGCGTTTCTATTTCGTCTGTCGTCATCGCCTCACCAAAAACAATTGCATCGTTCGCCGTAATATGCATATAATATATACCGCTTGCCAGAAAGAAAACCAATAACAATAGGAAGTGAAATCGTTCCCGCTTTATCTTTCTTAAGAAACTTTTTTCTTTCAACTTCCTCCGCCCTCTTTTCTTTCTTTGGTTTTCTGGTATAATCTTATGGGATCGCTATTGCGAGGAATCGCAAAGCGGATGCACTTAGCCCCTATTCTTTTTATCATAACACAAAAAATCCAAATGTCATATAGGAGAACCTGATGAAAAAGACATTTTTTATATTCTATTGTTCGATCATTTTATCCTTCGCACCCATAGGTGCATTTGCCCAAAGCACGCCGCCATTCATTCATGCCGAAACGGCAATTTTAATTGATGCAAACACAGGCGAAATCCTTTTTGAAAAAGATAGCACCAAGCGTATGTATCCCGCCAGCATCACAAAACTGATGACCGTACTTTTGGCGCTGGAAAACATGGGCAGTTTGAATGATCGTATCACATTTTCTCGAGAAGCCATCTACAGCATCGGAGCGGGAAGCGCCCACATCGCAATACAAGAAGGTGAGATTCTGTCTCTGGAACAATGTATTTACGGCATCCTTCTGCGTTCTGCAAACGAAGTTTCTAATGCACTTGCCGAGCATATTGACGATTCCGCAGAAGCCTTTGCAGCACATATGACACAACGTGCCGCACAGCTTGGATGCGAAGATACTAATTTTGTTAATGCCAGCGGCCTATTTCACGAGAATCACTATACCACCGCTTATGATATGGCGCTCATTGCAAGAGAATTATTCAACCATTCCGATTATCTCCAATTCTTAGGACAAACCTATTACGAGATACCGGCAACAAATATCCAAACTGAACCGCGCTATCTCCATAATCAACATCAAATGCTGAACGCGCCCTCCCTCTATTATTATGAGGATGCCATCGGCGGGAAAACAGGCTATACCAATGAATCATTGAATACACTGGTGACTTATGCCAGCCGTGACGGCATGGATTTGATTGCTGTGGTTATGAAGTGCTCCGGCGCAGAGCATTATACCGATTCTGCCGCCTTGTTTGATTATGGATTTGAAAATTATAAGACTATAAAACTATTTTCAGCCAATGATTATGTTCATACCGTCAACGTAATCGAGACCTATAAGGATAAAGTTCATAACCTTGGCACCGTTACTGCTGTGCCCGAAGCGGATGCTTATGCCACATTGCCGAAAACGGCCTCTGTCAACGACTTGCAAATCCGTGTAAATATGCCCGAAAATATCATGACACCTGTAATTGCCGGCCAAGAACTCGGTACAATCGAAGTATTATCCGAGGGCAACGTAATCTATGAAACGCCCATTCTCTCTCAAGGAAACATGGCAGAAACGCCCCTTGAAAACTATGTACAACAAGAAAAAGCGGAAAGGGCTACATGGATAAAAACCATCGTGAAAATTCCGCTAATCACACTCTTCGTCTTATCTGTTTTATTTTGTGTTACCCGCACCGTTGGATATATACAGCGAAAAAAACGCAGGAAACAACGACAAAAAAGAATGTCACGACAGCGGCAGATGCGCCGATAAAAAACACCCCTGAATCAAATTCAGGGGTGTTTTTTACTTCTTTTTTTTAAGTCCGAAATAATGAAAATATGCCAGAATTGCGTATCCGGCCATAACCATAGCGAATATACGTGCATCAACCCATATGGTTTGCGTCACAAACAAAATCATAAATATAACAAAAAACAAACAGTAAATTTTAAAAATATGTTCAAACTTATCTCTCATCATCTGTATCCTTTCATAAACATTCTTTTGTAAATACTATAGCTATTATACCGTAACACCCTATCTCTTTTCAATGAAAAAGCGGAATTTCCTTATTTTTTAATGTATTCTTTATGTATTGTCCCGTAATCGGAACAAACACACCCTTTCCGCCAAATGAACACTTCTTCGGAATCAGAAATGTCATTTCAATATTGCTTCTCTTTTGCAAGCAGCGGCCATCCGCAACCCTTAAAATCTCCATAATATAAAATAATGCAAAATGTAATAGAATTACTTATGAACATTGACGAAAGTAACTATCCGTCAAGAGAAGAATATTTATCATGGCGTGGCATAATTACATCTTGCAAAAGCGAGAAATGTGCGAGGACTTGGCGAGGACTTATTGACAGGCCTAGCGACAAGTACGGTAACAAATACATTTAATGCCACTCGCCATGTATTCAAGAAAAATCCAAAGAAGATAGAGCAGTTAGTGAATGAGGCAGTAAAAAAGATGGTAAAGTCAGACCCAAATTAGCCGCCGCTCCGCTCGGATTTGCCGCTCGAACGGGAAGCACACGGCAAAGGGAAAAACATGAAAACCGCTTACCATGATTGAAAAATATTTTTCAATATTACGGCATAATTGAAAATAATCATAAGTAAGCGTACACGAAAAACTCATTGTTCACATCGGTTACAGCGATTTTACATAACAAAATATATGTACTACAATATATAAACACATTCGCAACAGTACACCCACCGAACGAATCTCCTTCTATGCTTTCCCTCGCTCCCACTTCAGCGATTCTATACTTTTTCTTGCATTTTCATCTGGATTATGGCCAATCACAGCGGCAGACAGCAATATCCGCTCTTCTCCTTCAAACCACGCATCACCGACAGTTTTCGTACAAAAAAAGATAGACGCGAAAAGCAATTTTCACATCTATCTTACTTTTAATTCCCGCACTCAATACTGATGGATGTAAAAACATCCAAAATATCCTCGACCCTGGTGTTCTTCTTTTCATCTCCGGAAATATCCATAACGACACCGCCTTTGTCCATCATAACCAAACGGTTTCCATACTCTGCGGCATAGCGTAGATTATGTGTAACCATCATGGCAGACANTTTTTTCTCTCTGATGACTTTATCCGTCAACTCCATGATAATTTCCGCAGTCTTTGGATCCAGTGCCGCTGTATGTTCATCTAAAATCAAAAATTCAATCGGCGTCAGCGTCGACATAATCAATGCGGCTGCCTGCCGCTGTCCGCCGGATAACGAACCAACCTTAACATGCATCTTGTCTTCGAGTCCCAATCCCAGTATAGAGAGTTGCTCTTTGTAATAGTCCTCTCTTGCCTTATTGATGCCCACGCCCAAGCCAAAGCGCTTTCCCTTGTTATCTGCCAAAGACATGTTTTCCAACATCGTCAAGTTGGGCGCCGTTCCCATCGAAGGATTTTGGTATACCCGCCCAATGGTGCAGTATCGCTCAAAATCTTTTCTCTTGGCAATATTTTTGCCGCCAACCAGTACTTCTCCGCCCTCAATCGGGATGCTTCCGCAAATAATATTTAACATGGACGTCTTTCCACTTCCATTGCTCCCAACGATAGATACAAATTCGCCGTCTTTTACTGTGAAATTAAAATGATCAAATAGACATGTCTCTGTGATTTCGCCCGGATTATATACCTTTCTGACTCCCTTTAACTCAAGCATGAGACGCACCGCCTTTCTTTCTCTCCCCCAAAATCAGGATGATTAAGAACAATACTGCCATTGCCAGCTTCAATAAGTTTGCCGGCAATCCCATACTAATCGCCACCTGAATACACGCCTTGTAAAACACAGTACCAACCAATGCCGCCGTTGTTCCTTTCACAAAACCCAAATTCTTGAATAGCGTCGCACCGATGATAACCGCAGCCAAGCCGCTAACCATCTGCCCCGTACCCATTGTTGCAGAAAAAGCACGTTGTTCCTGACAAACAACACTTCCGCAAATAGCAACCAATGCATTGGCAATAATCAATCCCTGAATCTTCACAACGCCTTTGTCTTTCGCCAGTGTGGTAACCAATGTACTGTTATCACCAACAGCACGCAGAAGCAATCCGCTTTTCGTCTTTAGATAGAAATCCAAAATAAATTTAAATAGCAAAACAATAATCAACGAAACAATAAACTTTCTGTGCATCAATGACAATGAACCAAACAACAGCATAATCGGTTCCGCATTAAAAATTGTGTCAACGGAACGCTCAATCGCTAAATTCGATCCTGCAATTTGCAAATTAATAGAGAATAACGCCGTCATGGTAATGATACCCGCCAACAAATCCCGTACGCCAAGCTTCACATGAATCAGGCCGGTAATCAAACCTGCCAAGGCGCCAACGCTCAAAGAAGCCAACAATGCCACGTAGGGGTTTGCACCATTTACCAACATCAGCGCCGTTACTGCCGCCCCCAAGGGGAATGTGCCATCCACCGTTAAATCCGGAAAATCCAATATGCGATATGTGATGTGTAATCCATACGCCAATAACGCATAAATAGAGCCCTGCGTTAATGTACTCACCAACAAATCCATAAATGCTGTCATATCTGCACCCTCGCTCTTTCTGTCTCTATTATTCCGCTACATCCATAGCAACTTGCGCTACATCCGCAGGAAGCTCAATATCCATGCTCTCCAATGTCACTGAATTCACATAAATTTCATAGCTGGAAATGGTTTCATATGGAATCTCTTCCGCCGTCTTCTCGCCCGTTAAAATTCTTGCCGCCATTGCGCCTGTCTGTCTCCCTAATGCAATGTAATCAATACCTGCCGAAGCCACACATCCCAAACGCACCTGCTCAATCTCACTTCCATAGACAGGAATACCTGCTTCGTCTGTCTTTTCTAAAATGGATGCCAATACGCCTACAACGTTATTATCTGTCAAATTTGTGATACAGTCCACATTCTGCGCAATCAGGTTGTCAGCCGCCTGCAATACCTCCGATTGTTGTAGCACGCCAATGGCAATAATCTCGAAACCATATGCAGGGCCTTTTTCTTCATACTCCGCAATCGCGGAAACGGAATTCGGCTCGCTGGTTGTATATAAAATGCCAATCGTCTTTGCATCCGGCTGCAATGTGCGGATTAACTCCAGCTGTGCCTCTACCGGCAACTTATCGCTTGTTCCTGTGATATTGCCACTATCCAACTTCGCCTCAACAGGGTCTGTTATCGCTGTGAAGATAACAGGAATATTTTTATCTTCTGCCGCCGCATAACAAGATATTGCCGATGGCGTCGCAATCGCACACATCAAATCCACATTATTTGCCGAAAAATTCTGTGCAATTTGTGTGGCAATATTATTATCAAATCCCGCGTTCTGGTAATCAATGGCAAAATCTTCGCCTTCCACCAATCCGCTTTCCGCTAACCCCTGCAAAAATCCTTCTCGGCAGTTATCCAAAGACGCATGCTGTCCATATTGAGAAATCCCAATTACAGGAATACGAGTGTCGTTTGACGAATCAGTCGATGTGTTCCCTCCGCATGCCGTTAAACCTGTCACCATCAATGTTGTTAATGTAAGCGCTACAAACTTTTTCATATTTAATCTCTCCTTTGATTTCGATATAGTTTTATTTTTCTTGTCTTCTCTATCCATACGTTCATCTCAATATACGCTTTAGCGACGCCATCGTTTCCTCACTGTAATCATCCTTTCCGCATACAACCTGCTTTATGAAAATAAAAAAAAGTCCTGTCTCCATGTTTCCATGGGACAAGACTAAATATCCTGCGATACCACCCAAATTGATGAATAAAATCCATCCGCTCTGCTCTGTACATTCATACAGTCCGTTAGGTAACGGGTACGGTTCCCGTCGGGTACTACTTGCACAAACAATCTGCTTTCGCCCGCCCTCATAAGTCCATTCACCTATCGTCCTGCCGCTGCAATTTCACCGCCTGCAACTCTCTTAAAACCGACCTGAAAGGCTACTCCTCTTAATCATTGGTTTCGATTATGATTTTTTATTATATCAGAATCTTGTTAAAAGTCAAGTGTTAATTTGAAAATTGTCTGCGGTAAATCATTAGGATACATCTGGTCTGCCCTGCGACTGACACATAAAACCACGACAAAGCGGGAATATCACATCTCCTGCGATATACCCGCTTCAATCTCTTCCCCCAATTTAACGGCCACCCAACTTCAGTTACTTTTATACCATCCTACGCACATTTGCCTAAGATGAATGTACCGTCTTTTAATTCTTCCTATTACTTATTTGGTATATGAATTGCTCTCTTCTGAGCCGCTAAAGCAGCTTCTCTCACTGCCTCCGTGACCGTTGGATGCGCATGAATGGTATTAATAATCTCATCCAGTGTCGCCTCCAAACCAATCGCAATTGCAGCCTCACCTATCATATCTGTTGCCCTTGGACCTAAAATATGAACCCCCAAAACCTCATTGTATTTCTTTCCATATAATATCTTAACTGCGCCTATACCGCCATTTGCAATCAAAGCCTTCCCATTTCCGTACATCGGGAACGTACCAACGCCATAGTCAATGCCCTTTTCCTTCGCTGCTTCCTCTGTCAAGCCGACACCTGCAAATTCAGGTGCCGTATAAACACATGAAGGGTTCGTTTTCGCATCAAATACAGCCTTATGACCCATTGCATTTTCGGCCGCAATTTCGCCTTGTGCCGATGCAATATGCGCCAGCATAATCTGGCCTAAACAATCACCAATTGCATATACACCCGCAACACTGGTTTCCATGCAGTCATTTACTTGAATGCATCCCCGATCATGACGAATGCCCGCTCTATCTAATTGCAGCGCTTCCGTATTGGTTCTTCTGCCAACGGCCACCAAAACTTTCTCTGCACAAAACACTTGCTTTACGCCCTTTACCTCGACTGCAACATCTGCCCCCTGTTTACCATTCGACACAGAAATCACCTTGGCTTCTGTCAGAATAGGAATGCCTTTTTGCTCCATCAATCCACGAAGTGTCGTTGTCAATTCAGCGTCCATAATCGGCAATAACTTCGGCATCGCCTCCACAATTGTCACCTCTGTGCCAAATGCGTTGTATACCGTTGCCAATTCCATACCAATCACACCGCCGCCGATAACCAACATACTCTTCGGCGGTTCCTCCAACGAAAGCGCCGCTGTGGAATCGATGCAGTTGGTGTTTTCCTTTACCCCCGGAATTGGCGGAATCGCAGGAATGGAACCTGCCGCAATGATAATTTTATCTGCTTTTAGTGTTTCTGTCTTTCCATCTTTTGTCTTGACCGAAAGGGTTTTGGCTCCCGAAAAGGATGCCTCTCCTTCTATTACTTTCACTTTGTTCACTTTCAACAGACCTGCCACGCCACCGACCAATTGGTTTACTACAGCGCTTTTCTTCGCCAAAACCTGACTCCAGTCGTATCCCTCGGATTTCACTTTGATTCCGTATTCTGCTACATGCCTCATCTCATCAATGATTTCCGCCGCATGGAGCAATGCTTTTGTCGGGATACATCCAACATTTAGGCATGTACCGCCCAATTTGTTTTTTTCTACCAAAGTCACTTCTGCGCCCAACTGCGCCGCACGAATTGCCGCAACATATCCACCCGGCCCACCGCCAATGACAATAATACTTGTTTTGTTTGCCATAGTATTTCTACTCCTTTTCAATTCTTATGCAAAAATCAATTCAGGATGCTCAAGCAGTTTCTTCATCGTGCCCAATACTTCCCCGGCCAACCTTCCATCAACAACCTGATGGTCAAAGGAAAGAGCAACATGCATCATCGTTCTTGGTACGAACTCATCGTTATACTCAACCAGTTTTCTCTTTGCACTGCCAAAACTTATGATTGCAACTTGAGGAGGGAAAATAACCGGCGTACCAAAGTCAATATTGAACATACCCACATTGGTTACTGTAAACGTACCGCCGCTTTGTTCTCCGTTAACCAACTCGCCTTCTTTTGCACGAATTGCCATATCTTTCAGCGCCTTGCTCAACTCCACTAGCCCATACTGTTCCGCATTTTTCAATGTCGGCACGACCAAGCCTTCTTCTGCACCAACGGCCATGCCCAAGTTAATATAAGGATACGTGGTTATTGCTTCGCCATCAAACGTTGCATTCAATTCCGGATGTTTTTGTAACATCTTCACCGATGCCAGCATCATAATATCATTCAAACTAATTTTAACGCCCAACTCGTCCTGCTGTGCCACATACTTCTTGCGCAAATCAACCAACTCCGTTACGTCAATTTCCGCAAATGCAGTCAAAGGAGCCATGGTCTCAAATGTCTTTCTCATATTTTTTGCAATCGCTTTTCTCTTCGCACTTAAAGGTGTGCGAACCGGATCACCCAATGTTTGCACTGTATTCGTCTTGATTACAGGTACACTTGATTTTGCCGTTTCCAAATATGCATAAACATCACTTGCAACAATTCTGCCATTAGGGCCCGTTCCTGAAACCTTAGCTAAATCAGTACCCGCCTCTTTTGCAATATTTCTGGCCAATCCCGTTGCTCTCACGTGGCCACCGGTAGAAACAACAACTTGCGCCGTACTTACTGACGGTGGCGCAACAGCTACCTCTGGCGCCATATCGGATGCACCTAAAGCATCATACTCTTCTTTTGTAGCCGCGATAATCGCAACAGGCGCGCCCACCTTCACAACACTTCCCTCCGCCGCTACGATATGAACAAACCCATCCGCGTTGCTTTCGCACTCCATTGTGGTTTTTTCATTCTCAAACTCCATTACGGCTTCGCCCATCTTGACATGTGCGCCCTCCTCTACTCTCCATGTAGAAATGACGCCTTCAATCATCGTTAAGCCTGCTTTTGGCATTACTAATTCAACACTCATATTATTTACCTGCCAAGGCAAATCTCTCAACCTCGCAGTTTCCTCCTTCTTTTGGATTTTTCAACTCAGCTCAAAATAAAGATTTTACCGCCGCCACAATGTTATCGGCATTCGGAACACACTCCAACTCAAGAGCAACATCATAAGGCAACGGAACATCTAACGCAGCCACACGCACTACCGGTCCGTCCAACTCATCATACATTTCTTCCTGAATTGTCGACGCAATTTCAGCAGCGATACCCGATGTCTTATTGCCCTCTTCCACAACCACAGCACGATGTGTCTTTCGAACAGAATCGAATATGGTTTCCTTGTCCAACGGAGCGATGGTTCTCGGATCGACAAGCGGAGCGATGGTTCTCGGATCGACAACTTCAACCTGAATGCCCTCTGCCGCCAAAACCTCTGCCGCCTCCAAGGCTTTTTTCACCATCAAACCGATGGCTACAATCGTAACGTCGCTTCCTTCACGTTTTACATCTGCAACACCGATAGGAATTGTGTATTCGCCTTCAGGCACATCTTCCTTTACTTGGTACAACTGCTTATGCTCGAAAAACAGTACAGGGTTATCATTACGAATCGCACTCTTTAGCAATCCTTTTGCATCCGCTGCCGTAGAAGGTGTAATGATGATCAATCCCGGTGTGTGCATAAATAAGCTCTCTACACAATTGGAATGCTCTGCGCCCGCTCCAAAAGCAGAACCGGCAGCCGCACGAATTACCAATGGCAATTTGTACTGCGGGCCATGCATAAATCTCCATTTCGCAATCAAGTGATAAATTTCACCGAAACACACCAATAAAAAGTCAGAATACATCAATTCAACACAAGGCCTCAAACCGGAAATTGCAGCCCCTGCCGCAACACCAACAATAGATGTCTCCGAAATCGGTGCATTTTTCACCCTATCCTCACCAAACAACTCATAAAGACCTTTTGTAATACCAAAAATACCGCCATGCTGTGCAACATCCTCGCCGAACACGACAATATTGTCATCTCTTTCCATCTCTTCCCTCAGGGCATCCGAAACTGCCTGACCATACGTAATCTGCATAAATCAAAACCTCCTTATATTCTTCTGAAATTAGTCTGCATAAACATTACGGAACAAGTCCTCTGCCGTTGCCCTTGGAGATGCTTCCGCAAACGCAACCGCTGCATCCAAAGTCACTTCAATTTCGTCATACATCGCTTTGATTTCATCTTCTGTAATGAAATTATTTTCCAGCATGTAGTTTTCCATTCTCTTCACACAATTTCTCTTTTTCTGCCATTTCTCTGTAATCGCAGGATCGCGGTATTTACATTGGTCTCCCTCAAAGTGGCCTCTCCAGCGGTAACTTTTTGCCTCAAGCAAGGCTGGACCGTTGCCGGCACGTACATATTCGGTCAATTCCTTCGCGCCTTCATAAACAGCAAAAACATCTGTACCATCCACAACTTTAGACGGCATACCATATGCAGCTGCACGATCCGCACCGGGATTCTCTACCCCGGATGTTTCATGAATACAAGTAGAAATCGCCCACTGATTGTTATCTAAAATAAATAAAACCGGTAATTTCCATGCCGCTGCCCAGTTCATCGCCTCATGCAGAGGACCTCTGTTGGAAGTACCGTCGCCATAGTAGCAATAAGCAATATTGTCTCCGCCCTGCAATTTCAATTTATACGCCGCACCAACGGCAATCGGAACATCACATCCCAATGTACCGCTCATGCCCAAAATACCCTTGCTCAAATCAGCAATATGATTTACACCGCCGCCGCCACGGGAATTGCCATCTTGCCTGCCCAAAATTTCCGCGAAAATATTATTGAAAGACACCCCTAAAACATTAGATATGCTGACCAAACGATGTGCCAGTTTAAAATAATCGCCCTCTTTTCTCGTAAACAACGTCCCAACGTGCGTTGCTTCCTGTCCAACACCACTATGGATATGTCCAGGAACACGACCTTCTTTGTAAATCGTTACAAGTTTTTCTTCAGACAGTCTCATGCCCAATAAATTCTTGTATAAATCGGTAATAAACTCTTTTGAATAAGCCATGTGTAAAACCTCCTATGGTTAGATTTTTGTTTTCATATATATAAACAGCAATTTTCATGCCAAAAAACCAAATCCACTCTAATTGAATCAAAAAAACGGATATTCCCGTATATAATTCTTTGATATTTTTCTAAATTTATACGAATTCATTCAATTTTGATGAACGTACGAAAAAAATATTGTAGGGATAACACAACACGTGTAGGGAAAACACTACGTATTAATATTTTAAAAAAAAGTTGTACAAAAAGATTTGTGATTTGACGAAATAAGCACCGGATACTTAGCCATTTTAGATAGATTCTAACGGAATTCAAAAAAAGAAGTGCAGGAATTTTCCTACACTTTATTTGTTCGAATACTATATTTTTTGATTTTATCATACAGAACACTGCGATCGATATCTAACAACTCCGCCGCCAGTCGCTTGTTTCCCTTGGCTTTACTTATCGCTTTGGCTATGGCAAGCCGCTCAGCCTCTTCTCTGGCCAGCTTCAATGAAAAATCTGTATCCTGTTTTCCCGTATTCAAGCTCATTTTCAAACGCAGCCGGTCTAAATGGCTCACATTCAGTTCNCCTGCACCGGCNTAATTCATCGCCCGTTCTATCATGTTCTCTAACTCCCGTATATTTCCGGGCCACGTATATCCACGCAATAACGACATCGCCTCGGCATCGACACTTGTTACATGCAGACCCAATTCTTCATTAATCTTCTCTATAAAATGATTTGTCAGCAACGCAATATCGCCTCTTCTCTCCCGCAAAGGCGGAATGCGCAGCTCCACAACGTTAATTCGGTAATATAAATCTTCTCGGAATTTTCCCGCAGCAAGTAATTTCTTCAAATCCTGATTCGTTGTGAAAACAAAGCGGACATCCACTTTTTTCGTCTTTCCGCCAATCACCTGAACCTCTTTTTCCTGTACCGCCCGAAGAAGTTTTGCCTGCAAAGACAATGGCATAGAGTTGATCTCATCCAACAACAACGTCCCGCCGTCCGCCTGCTCAATCTTCCCCTTCTTTCCGCCTTTCAGTGCTCCGGTAAACGCGCCTTCTGCATAACCGAACAATTCCGACTCCAGAAGCGTTTCCGGTATCGCCGCGCAGTTTAAAATAATAAATGGCATTCTTGCGCGCTCACTCAAATTGTGAATAGAATGGGCAAAAAGCTCTTTCCCTGTACCGCTCTCGCCATAAATCAAAACCATTGATTTTGTACGTGCCACTTTCCGTGTCAGTCCAATCAGGCGCTCCATCTTGGAGTCCTCCGTAATAATTTGTTCAATATTATATTTTGTACCGACACTCTCAAAATAGTTTTCACGGTAAAATTGTACCTGTTTGTTTAGAAAACCCATCTTACTCTCTAACTGCTTCAACGTCAAACGTGTTTGTGTTGATGTAAACGCAAACGCCCCCAGTACCTCATTGCCCTCCCTGATTAATAATCGATTGATAACCATACTTCTGCCATTGTACTCAAAAAACTCTTCCACGCACTCTTGTCCTGTTTCTACAACGTCACTGAGTTTTTCTCCCGGCACATAGATATCTAAGCGCTGGCCAATTGGATAAGGTTTGGAAATATCAAACAGTTCCGCATATTTTTCCGTCATATATACAATACGGTAATTTACATCAATAATAACAACCACACCAAGGGATTCCATAAACTCTTTCGCAATATGCTCCAATCTGATTCTTTCGTCCATCTTGTTTGTCCCTCCATGCGCTTTTTACCATTATAACAGTCCGCTTTTATTTTGTCTAATCGTGTGTATTTTCCAGAAAGGAACGGGCATATTATATAGTAATTAAAATTTGAAAAGGAGAATTCCTCTTGAGAAAACATGAATCGACAAACGGCATCAACCAGATGCAGGAAACACGGAACAGCACACATATTCATATACGTACAAGTCATGGCGCATGCCATCAATTCCTCAGCTCCGCTTTGGGAAAAACACAAAATAAGGATTATGAGCCATTGCATTATAAAGACACACAAACATAAGCTTCCAAACTTTTGTCATCTCCATTTATTATGCTCGTTTTGAAAGCGGCTGATACGAAAAAAATTTACTGAAAGCGGGGTCGCTTAAAATCGAAGTAACCTGGGCGCTTAAATAGCTGTCGAACATTCATATAATACCGACACCAAAAGAAGAAAGCGGATGACGAAATATTCGAATAACAAAACGGACTGCTCCTACGGCCTCCAAAGAGGCAAAAAATATTTCTGACGACCAATTTTTGCACACGTTCCCATTAAATCACAAAACATTTGTGTCTGATTGTGAATTATTACCGTTATTTTTTGTTGTCGTTTCCTTGTGCAATTTGCCGAAATGTAAAAAAACAGCGAATCCTATTGCGTTTTTACGCACAAAGTTTTATAATCTATAGATGATATACTGCATTTATTTTGTGGATTCTATCTATAGATTATGTGCGCGGCAGTGATTTTCGCTGTTGATTTCATTTCACAGAGGAGGATTTTTTTATGGCAAAAAAAGTATTAATGTTAACGGGCGATTATACAGAAGATTATGAAACCATGGTACCATTTCAGGCATTAGGTGTTCTTGGTTACCAAGTGGATGCGGTTTGCCCTGACAAAAAAGCAGGCGATATCGTTCGTACTGCAATTCATGACTTTGAAGGCGATCAAACATATTCTGAAAAAAGAGGTCATAACTTTGCATTAACGGCCGATTTTGATTTAGTGAAAACGGATGATTATGTTGGATTGTTCATTACCGGTGGACGCTCTCCCGAGTACTTAAGACTAACACCAAGGGTAATTGAAATCGTTCAAGAATTCTTTGCTGCAAACAAACCTGTTGCTGCAATTTGTCACGGACCACAAATTTTAACAGCTGCTAATGTATTAAAAGGCAGAAAAGCGACAGCTTACCCCGCAGTAGGTCCTGATATCACATTGGCAGGCGGCGAATATGTTGCGGTTGATGTTGATAAAGCAGTCGTTGATGGCAACCTCGTAACTTCTCCTGCATGGCCTGGAGACACAGCGATTGTTGCTGAGTTTGCAAAACTGATGGGCGCAAAAATCGAAATTTAATTCATATGCAAAAGCGATGGGCATGCCCCATCGCTTTTTTATTTCGTGTTGTCTAATCATCATCTAATATTGATGTCTTAACGCGAGCGAATCCCAATTCCAAACTCGAGGCGCAGTATTTCTGATTATTACATAATCCTTGAACCCTGTATCCCCGACTTGAGACCATATAAGTAGTACACCGACAATAGATATTGGTATGTAAATGATAGGGTTCGATATAGGGATAGAATAGCATCTCTCTTTATAAAAGACTCTTCTTAAACTGCAAGAAACCCATTATTTCCAGACTTTCTTGCGGTTCATCATCGTGTCACCTCACCCTAAGACAATGGATGATTTTAGATGTTTTGGTTCAACTTAATAATAATCAGACTTTCCAATCTTTTATTGCATCTTGTTTTTGCTCTATAGCTGATAATTTGACCCATCGGTTTTCGAAATCCAATTCGATAGCGCGGCAAACCGAAAATTATTAAATACTTGTCAGCACACATTCTTGGAGCAAGGTAAACGCAGACAATGCATTCTATGCAAACAATTGGTACTCACATACCTGCAACCCCTGTTGACAAACTCATTATCAGGAGTACTACAAATACAATAGGCAGACCCAAAACAAGGCTAATTATTCCGGAGGTGATTACTGCCTCCTTTGTTTTTTGTTCTTTTTTATAGTCAATCATATTCGTGACAAAACAAGCCAAACTTACTACGAAGCCAATTACCCATAAACCTACCATAATCATACCCATAAAAATCCTCCTTATTTATTCACAGGAACATATCCTGTTTTTTCAACTATATACTGCCCCTCATCCGACAATATCCAATCGATTAAAATTGAAATATTCTCGTTTTGATTATCACTCCTATACACAGCATAAAAACACTCCGTTATCGGATAACTTCCATTACGTATATTTTCCTCACTTGGATAAACATCGTCCACAGCAATCATTTTCACGTTTTCTTTCCCTGCTAAATCGGAAACGTAAAAACGAAATGAATAACCGATCGCCCTGCCAGTTATATTTGTGGGACGTTTCATCAATGGTGTATCTTGCATAAAGAATACCATAGCCGTTTGGCTTCCACTCCCCTCAACTCGCTGAACCTGAATAATAGGCGTGTCTTCGCCGCCCACATCGTACCAGTTTTTATATACACCCGAATATATCCCCCGTATTTGTTCAGATGTTAATGATTCAACCGAATTTTCCGAATTAACGATAAAAACAAACGACTCATATCCGAATGGCACATAAACCAGCTCGACACCCATATCTTGGGCATACTCAATTTGTCTCTGTGATGGTCGGGCTACGAATATAATATCGGCATCTCCATCAACAACCGCCTTATATGCCTCGTTCGTTCCCGTTTTTTTCAGACAGCTTAAAACAGTAAAGTCTAATCCGTCAAAATCCACAGCCTCTTCCGGGTATGTCGCATTTACAAAGGCTGAATATATGGGAAATAAAGCCGTAGCACCATCTAAGACAGGCAACTCGTCCGACAGACCAATGTCCGAATTTATCTTGACGATTCGCGAATCATTGTCAAAAGGCAGATATCTGTCAAGTTCAATTGCTTGTTCTTTCATGATTTCCGATGAATTATCCATATACCTATACGTAAAATTAAAATATATTGCTAAATTAAAGGACACAAACACGCCAATCAACATAAATATAGTCACAAGCTGTTTTATAAGTCTTCCTCTCATTATATCACCTCTCATTGCTAATATACGTTATGATGGAAGCATTGTTGTGCTTATGTATCGTATACGCAACAAGTGAAGAAGCGCTTATTGTTCCTACAATCAAAATTGCAACTACCATTCGATAAAATATTCTATCGCTCATTTTGTGCCTCCATCTTCTTCAAATACGCTGCATCCGCATATCTCATCTAGGCGAACTAAAATATCATCTGCGCCTCAGACAACCTCATTTTCGAAAATTCCACATACATAACGAAGTTCATCCATCTTACCAAACCACTCCCGCATAATTTTCCCGAAATGGAGAAGTTCTCTTATCAGTTTTTACTTGATAAATATATGCAACATTCAATTGACGATTGTCTATCTGGATTCCGACAAGATATAATTCTTTTAAATATTATACCAGAAACGCTTGCCATTTCATAGTTTTAAAATCGAAATTCAATTCCCGATATCACAAACTTCAAATCAATTAACTACCATTCTAGCACACTGCAATTGTCTCAACGCAGCCTCACGCAGTGCCCGTGATTCAAGTTCTTTCGCACACCCAGCACGTCACAGATAAAATAAACCACTTTGCTTCCAATAATGCTGAAAGAAGATTTGTACATTTTGCTTCTTTACTCCATCCAATTCGCGCAATATCGAACTATTTCACTAAGGGCTCGTTGGGCTCCTCAACAATCCCACTAGCTTCTGCGCAAACAAAAGGCCGCTCCGTTTTCGGCCGATTTATGACAATGCCTTGCTCAATTCAAGTATGTCCATAAAGAACGCTTGTCATTTTTCCCCATTTCCTTTTTCCCATTTTAACTCCAACTTATATGCGGAATTGATTCTAATAAAGGAAAAAACCAGTTTCAATCCCACTTATAAAATGGATTTGAAACTGGCTCTGAAAAATGAATTGCTCGTTCTTGTTGTTTTTATCTGAAATACCCTTAGANATCAGG
>JGI994J12354_10000464_pt1 | contig 40611 bp, 45 predicted proteins | sample IntmicLarv3ML3BL_FD_12354 | JGI IMG/M metagenome (IMG submission 12354) | reverse complement strand
ATAAGTACCTATACCTTGACCCTACAGTTATTGGGTCAAAGGTAGAAACAACAATCACGGCTGATAATAATGCTGAAATAGTAGTGGGCTTTCGTGGTCGTGATGCTAGGTTAGTTTTAAAGTATGATGAGGCAAAATCAAAGGAACTGTTTAACTTGATTAATGAGTATCGGGTTAGTAAAGGATTAAATGCTTTGTCATGGAGTGATAAGTATACAGGAGACATGGCTAAAATAACATCTGGCTCTAATGTCTATAACTATAAATGGGGTTCTAATGTTGAGTTGTTGGCTTATCATGGTGATGGCAGTGGTGCAGGAGCAGAAAGGATTATTTTGGCGAACGATGTTGTTAATGGATGGAAGAACTCTCCTGCTCATAATAGTCACCTCATAAGTAGTTGGGAAAAGTCAGGAGCAGTGGCAATCTTTTCTTATAATGACAAGTATGGAAACCAATGGAGTTCGGCAATCTTCACCTCAAGTGGGCTATCATTAACTGAAATTCAAGCAATAACCTCTAGTGATCTTAAAGTTGGAATAAAAGAAGGAATTAACGAACTGAACATCCCTGAAAGTGAGTGGGAAAGGTATATAAACTGGAGGTAAGTATGAGTGGTTATTCAATATGGAAATGGGATTGCCCAACAAGACAGAACTATACGCAATAAAGCTATGATAAAAATAGTGTGTGGCACTTTGTTGGTATTGTGTTTTATTATTTTTATAGTGGAAGACGGTTTTTGATTAATCTATGACAGAAATGTGTAGTTATTAGTACTATCATTGTTACTTGAAAATTGAAAAAAGAAGGTAGTTAAATGACAAAATATATATTAGGGATGTTTATAAGAATTGGTGGCACTTTAGGAAGTCTGGCATTAGGTATTTATTTATCATGGGGAACTATGATTCGCCTAATGGCGAAAAAACAAGAGGATATCCCTGCTGAAATGTACATGGACTCTTTGGTGTTTGTTCTTGCGGTTGGGGCATTGTGTATAGTGGCTGTGGTAGTATGCTATGTTGTTTCTGCTAACTTGATGTATAAAGGTGAAGAAGATATGAGGAATATAAAGAGCATTTTGAGGGAATGTCACAATTTAAAACTTATGTTGTAGAGGCTATAACAGGAAACGATATTAAAGCAAGCACGTACACACCAAACAAAACAACGAAGAGGAAATATTTATGGTTAGTGAATTATTAAGCAAAGTTATAACTGTTCATAATATTTGTATAGAAGCATATACTCATTTTTATCGCGCGATAAATTTCGGTGCAACCGTCGCTGCATTACGCAAAAAGAGAGCCTACGCTGTAATTATCGTACTGCTCTCCCTTCTCACATCAGTTGGAATTTTTCAAGAGACTATGCCCGAAATTCCCCAAAGGATATCGCAAGAAAATTTAACGTTCGCCAGAATATTTCAGGAAAAATATTCTGATATTTTCTTTCACTGTATTCTACTTTTGATAACAGTAGTAGTATTTTTTTCATTCCTACTGCGAATCATATTGCTTTCTAAAAAAGTGGGTCAATATGTTAATAAACGTCAAAGCGAAATAGTCCTTGGACAAAAAGTGTTTGCCAACAACATTGACGGACTATCTGTTTTACCTGAAGATTATTGCAATCTTAAAGCAACGACATATATCCTTGAAGTAGTTAGAAGCGGGCGCGCTCAGTCGATTAATGAAGCCTTGAATATGTTTGATACATATCTCCATCGTAAAAATATGGAAGATACTTCTCAGCAGATATTATTGATGCAGCAACAACAAACTGCATATCTCAAAAGCATCAAAACAAGAAGTGGCATTTCAGCCATGGCTAGTGTAGGAACTTTCATCAAACTAAAATAATATAATAGCATAGAAAGCTTAAAATTGCCGCTGTAAGTTCCGTGTATCGTACATAAACCAGTCTTCCCATGGTATGAATATCATTGCGGGAATGTTTGCCAAACAAAATCATACACATCTCATGTTTGCTTTTAACTTCTAAGATTGATATAATTAGAAAAATTTATTTACTTCGCAAGGAGGTTCACCATGCAAAAACGCATCACTGGAACAATTCCCGTACTAAATGAAAATAGTGTGCCAAATCCTGGCTGGGCTTCTAAGGGCATCTTTAATTACCATCGCAAAAGCATTAAGGCTTTGCCTTGGCGAATCAAGGAATGGGATTGGTATCAAGTATCTGATGATAAACGCGCTTTACAGTTTACGCTTGGGCACGCTAGTTATGCTGGGCAAGTGGGAATTATGCTATTCGATTTCGAGAAGGGCGAGAATATTTTTGTTAAAGATAAAATATTGGTACTTCCTTTTAACTCTCTAAAGTTGGAAGCTAATGCCGAAGAAAACGGCGTGATTGAATATAACAAAGGCGGCATGTATATGCGCTTTGAGAATAAGGATAGTGTTCGTACCCTCAATGCCAAATGTGATGGCTTTGAAGCTATAGTGACTCTAACGCCGCAGACTGAACATTCACTGGTTGTTAATGTGCCATTTACTGAACACCCAAATGCTTTTTATTATAATCACAAGATAAGTTGCTTAAAGGCTTTCGCCAAAGTGAAAGTCGGCGACACTGAATATACCTTTGACGAAGATGCTTGGGGACTTTTGGATTGGGGTCGTGGTGTTTGGCCATTTCATAATGAATGGTACTGGTCTTCTGCTTCGGGATATCTAGGAGATGAAGTTTTTGGATTCAACTTAGGATGTGGGTTTGGCGATACTTCAAACGCGACTGAGAATTGTCTCTTCTATAAAGGTCAAATTCATAAGCTAGGAACTATGAAGATTGAATATGACTCGTATATGGCGCCGTGGCATCTATATGACGATGAGGGACGCGTTGATTTGACGTTGACCCCTGTCTATGACCGCGAAACCAAGACCAAATTGCTTTGGGTTGATAATAATACTCATCAGATGTTTGGAACGTTTGCTGGTAAAGTAGTGCTAGATGATGGTACAAAACTCAAGGTAGATGGGATTACGGGATTTGCTGAACATGCGGTGAATAATTGGTAGAAGTGAATTTTAGAATATTCTTGTTAAATCTTGAAACCTACTTACGACTCTGTAAATTTCTATATGACTCTTGGTTATTTTATAGATAATTATGTAGTTGTTCCAAACGATGTATTTGTAATCTGTTTTGAAACTTACTCTTTTTGCTAATTCTGCGCCAATATTGGGGAATTGTTGAATATTTTCAAATTTTTCATAGATTGTTCGCACCGTCTTTAACGCCATTTCCAAATTGTCTTCGGCAATAAAACTTTTGATATCTTTCAAGTCCTTTGCAACAATGGGGTTTATTCGTAATTTTACCATACGTCATTCCCCCACTGTTGCTTTCAATTCGTCTAATGTCAACCAGTTCTGCTCATTGGCAACTGCCTCTTCTGCTTCTTGCAATTTCAATCTCAATTTCTTTTCTTGCCGTTCCCTTTCGTAGTCTTCAATATCCATAACTACAAATTTCCCTCTGCCGTTCTTAGTCAAGAAAACTGGTTCTCCGACTTGGCAATTTTTGAGAACTTCGTTGTAGTTTCTCAAATCTGAAACGGGTAATATCCTCGCCATAAAATAACTCCTTTCTTAAAACATTTTCATGCTTTCATTATATAAGATGTTGCTGTAAAATTCAACGTTAAATTTTACAGCAGTGGTTTTTAACTTAGAAATGCGTAGACCAGGTATGAGCCTCGTAACAGCAAAGCTGTTCCTCGGTCATTCCTGGCCTTCCAATGAATCCAGCCATACAAAAAAGCCCTGAAGTGCAAGCACTTCGGGCTTTGTTCATATGTCTGATTCGCAGATAACTGCCTAACGTTTTGAAAATTGTGGCGCTCTACGAGCTGCTTTAAGTCCGTATTTTTTACGTTCTTTCATTCTTGGATCACGTGTTAGATAACCTGCTTTTTTAAGTGTTGGTCTGTAATCAGCATCTACATTTAGTAGTGCTCTTGCAACACCATGTCTGATTGCTCCAGCTTGTCCTGTGTATCCACCACCTTTAACGTTTACCATTACGTCGAATTTATCAACTGTATCAGTTGCTACAAGTGGTTGGCGAACGATTACTTTCAATGTTTCTAATCCTAAGTATTCGTCAATATCTCTTTTATTGATTGTAACTTTACCTGTACCTGGCGTTAGATATACTCTCGCGATTGATTTCTTTCTTCTGCCGGTTCCATAATAGTTTGTGCTAGCCAATTTATCCTACCTCCTTAAAATGTCAACGCTTCTGGTTTCTGAGCTGCATGTGTATGCTCTGGACCAGCGTATACGTGAAGTTTCGTAATCATTTGTCTTCCTAGAGGACCTTTTGGAAGCATCCCTTTAACTGCCAACTCGATTACTTTTTCTGGTTTCTTTGCTAACATTTCTCTTAATGTAGTTTCTTTCATTCCACCTACATATTCAGAGTGATGATAATAAATTTTCTGATCTAATTTCTTACCAGTTGTCTTAACTTTTTCTGCGTTTACAACAATCACATAATCACCTGTATCGATGTGTGGTGTAAACTCTGGCTTGTTCTTTCCTCTTAGTACTTTTGCGATTTCAGATGATATACGTCCAAGCGTAGCTCCTTCTGCATCTACAACATACCATTTTCTCTCAATTTTAGCTGGATTAGCCATATAAGTATTCATGGAATTTCCTCCTGTTAATTTGCAATTAATTTACTGTGTTGTTCTATATGTAAGACACTATTACCGGGGCATTGGCTCAAGTGTTTACGCACGTCGTCACATTGAATTATTATATTATACTCACCCTCGTGTGTCAACCTTTTTTTACTACGGTTTAATCAACTTTGTAATCTTTATGGCAACTTGCTTTTTCTGCGAATTATTGTATCTTGAATATTGACATTTTCTATTTTTCGATATATAGTTTGATTATCAAAATATTTATGAAGGATGGGACAAAACATGAACAAATTTGTAATTACTACTGATTCTAATTCAGACCTTCCAAAGGATTACATCCTCAAGCATAATATTACTATCATTCCACAATATTATGGTTTTGACGACGAAGTTTATGGAGATGAAAAGCACCTGCCGCCAGCTGATTTTTATCAAAAGATGCGCGATGGACAAATGCCTACATCAATGGCAAACAACCCTGCTGTTATTCAAAGTAAATTCGAAGCCCTCCTTGACGAAGGCTACGATATCTTGCATATCGCTTTTTCTTCTCAGTTAAGCGGTAGCTATGGCAATGTTGTTATGGTGGCAAATGAACTAAAAGAAGAACGGCCAGACGCCACAATCGAAGTTATTGACTCTTGTACTGCATCTTTGGGAGAAACGCTTTTAGTTATCAAAGCATATGAATTGAAGGAAGAAGGCAAATCTCTGATTGAGATACGAGATATTATCGAAAGTTCTAAGGGCAATATTTATTCCGACTTTACTGTCGATGACCTTAATCACCTACAAAGGGGTGGTCGTATTTCTAAAACTACTGCTCTCGTTGGTGGTATTGTCAAAATTAAGCCCGTCTTAACTCTTGATAAAGAGGGCAAGATAACTTCCGCCGGTAGTGCCCGCGGTCGTAAAAAAGCTTATTCGCTGCTCATCGACAGAATCTCTGCCAAAAATGATGGCAACTACGGTACTATGCCGATTGGCATTATGCATGGTGACTGTCTTGATGACGCCAACTATTTTGCCGGTCTGCTTAGAGATAAGTTAGGTTGCAGCAACATTATTATCAATGACATCAGCCCAAGCATTGGCACACACGCCGGTCCTGGCGTTATCGGTGTTTGCTATTGGGGCAATGAGCCTCGTTAGGTGTCGAATAATCAATACCAATGAGCGTTAAACCAAGCGCTCTTGCCGTTGGTCCAGCTAGAGTACGGTCTCTTTTTCTTATGATTAATTTGACCTGCTCTGGCGGATATGTTCCTTTGCCAATCTCTAGCAATGTTCCCACGATGATTCGTACCATATTGTACAAAAAGCCATTTCCCGATATTCTAAAGGTGATGACATCGCCTTCTCTATTAAGCACTGCCTCATATATCTCTCTAACAGTTCCCTTTACTTGCGGATTTTCCGTCGCAAAGCCCTTAAAATTATACATTCCAACCAAATATGACGCTGCCGTTTGCATCGCCTCTAAGTCCAATTTCCCGTAGTGGAAAAAGGTGTTTAACCGACACGTTGGGTCTGCGAAAGTGCGATTCAAAATACGGTATTCGTATGTTTTCACTGATTTACGAAAACGTGGGTGGAAGTCTTTATCCACCTCTTCTGATAACTGAATCTTAATATCTTCAGGCAATCTGGCATTTAAGGCGTATGCTATCTTCTCAATCGGCATGCTTGTGTTCGTATCAAAAATAGCTACATTACCACGCGCGTGTACTCCTGAGTCCGTTCTACTCGCCCCCATTGTCTTGATATTTTCTTCCAAAAGCTCGCTCAAGTGCTGGTTGATCATCCCTTGAATGGTCACACCATTCTCCTGTGTTTGCCAACCACAATAATTCGTCCCATCATATGCAACAATCAACTTTACCCGCTTCATACAGCCCTCCGAATAAATAATAACGAAATACACACTGCCAAATATGCTAATAGTATCAGATATGCTATCATATCTCTTCTTTTATAAATGAGCGGCTTCATCTGAGTGCGTCCCTGACCTCCGTGGTAACATCTAGCTTCCATCGCCATTGCCAAATCATCAGCTCGTCGAAAAGCCGAGACAAACAGCGGCACCAACAAAGGCACCATGCTTTTAATCTTCTTTAGTAAACCACCATTTTCAAAATCTGCACCACGAGCCATCTGCGCCTTCATTATCTTATCTGTTTCTTCCAACAGAATTGGAATAAATCTAAGCGCGATTGACATCATCATCGCTATCTCATGTACTGGCACTTTAATCTTGTTAAGCGGTCGCAAAATTCGCTCTAATGCGCTGGTCAGTTGCGTCGGCGTAGTAGTCAAAGTCATCAATGATGACCCTATAATAAGATAAATCAAGCGAATCAACATCTTCCCCGCTACTACAAGACCCTCTTTAGTAATTCTAATAACCCACCAGTGCCAAATCACTTCACCTGGTGTAAATAAAATATTGAAAAAGGCCGTAATGCACATCAAAAAAATGATTGCCTTTAACCCCTTAATCATAAAACCAAAGGGAACTTTTGACATAATAACCATAGTCGCCAAAAAAATTGTTGCAACAGCGTAACCTGCCCATGTATTTATCATAAAAAGGCTGATAACGAACAACATCGTGCCGATGAACTTTACGCGCGGGTCTAATTTATGCAATATTGAATTTGTTGGATAATATTGTCCAATAGTAATATCTCTAATCATGTCATGTCCTTCATCTGTTCTTCGCTCTACTTTTCCCTTAATGCTCTCAAGATTTCTTCCTTCGCCGCCTTAACCGTAGTTACTTTTGTATCCACTGTCAGGCCGCCTTCATTTAACGCATTCATAATGTAGGTGATCTGTGGCGCTGCAAGCCCTATTTCCTCTAATTCTCGATAATGCGCAAATACTTTTTCAGGAGTATCATCGTATGCCTTACCACCTTTATTCATCACGATAATTCGCTTCACGTGTTTGGCAATATCTTCCATGCTATGAGAAACCAAAACCACAGTGATACCTCGCTCTTGGTGAAAATAATCAATCTGTTCTAATATATCATCTCGCCCACGAGGGTCTAATCCCGCTGTTGGCTCATCTAAGATTAACACTTTAGGATTCATCGCTAGTACACCGGCAATAGCCACTCGTCGCTTTTGTCCTCCTGACAGTTCAAACGGTGACCTTTGATAGTATTTTTCATCCAACCCTACGTGTGCCAAAGCTTGGTATGCTCTTTCTTTACATTCATCGTCAGAGAATCCTTGATTCTTTGGTCCAAAGCAAACGTCTGCCAACACATCTGTTTCAAACAACTGATGTTCTGGGTACTGAAATACTAAGCCCACTTGGCTGCGCAAATCTTTTAGTGAATATCCACTTCCCCAAATATCTTCTCCTTCGTAAAGAACTTTTCCCGAAGTTGGTTTAACTAACCCATTAAAATGTTGGATTAGCGTGGATTTACCACTACCTGTATGCCCAATAATACCTACGAATTGGCCTTTGGGGATTTCTAAATTAATGTCTTTTAAGGCTTGTCTTTCGTAGGCTGTCCCTGGACTATATATGTAGTTGACTTGTTCTAATTTTATTGACATAGTTCTCCTACCAATTCTTCTATCGTCAAAATACCTGCTTTGATTTCAACTCCACTTTTTCTAAGCTCATGGCTCAAAAGAGTTACTTGCGGAACATCAAGTCGATATTCCTTCAACTTCTCCACTTGTGAAAAAATTTCACGCGGCGTTCCTTGCATTACCACCTTGCCTGACTCCATCACATACACTTTGTCTGCGAAAATGACCTCTTCCATGTAGTGTGTAATTAGAATAACTGTTACGTGTTGTTCTTTGTTAAGCTCGCTAATAGTCTTTAGTACTTCTCTACGGCCATTTGGGTCTAACATCGCTGTTGGCTCATCAAGCACGATGCATTTTGGTTTCATTGCCAGCACGCCAGCAATAGCCACTCTTTGCTTTTGCCCACCTGATAAGTGATTAGGCTGAGCTTGTTGATACATCGTCATCCCTACTGCCTTTAAGCTACTTTCAACTCGACACCAAATCTCTTCTGTTTCGACACCTAGGTTTTCTGGTCCAAAACCAATATCTTCTTCAACTACGTTGCCAATTATCTGATTATCTGGATTCTGGAAAACCATTCCGGCTTTTTGCCGTATTTTCCATAATTCCTTTTCTTTAGCCGTATCCATCGAATCTACATAAACGGTTCCCTCACTCGGTAATAGCAGGGCATTTATCTGTTTTGCTATGGTTGATTTTCCCGAACCATTATGCCCCAAAATGGCGACAAATTGACCTGCCGCAATATCTAAATTGATATCATCTATTGCTCTAGTAGTTGTAATACTTTCGCCATCTTCACTATTCTTCGCATATTCAAAAACCAAATTTTTCGCTTCGATTATTCCCATCTTTATATTCCCTCTTCTTAAACGAAAAGTTTCTCACTAGATTCTCACTTCACTAAGAAGTTCGTTGCATCGTAAGAAACATTTCAATCATTTCCCAAATTTCTTCTCGTCCTTGCTTGCTTGTCGCCGAAAACGGAATAATTGGTGTATCGGGAATCAAATCCATTCCCGTTTTTATTTGTTTTAATTGTTTGCCCACCTGGCTTCTTTTAATCTTGTCTAATTTAGTGGCAATGATAATCGGCTGATAACCGTTGTTGATGATCCACTCGTACATCTGCTTATCATTTGCTGACGGCACGTGACGGATATCAATCAACAAAAACACCGCTTTTAGCACTTTTGAAGAATTCAAATAACGCTCTATCATCTTACCCCATTTTTCTTTAACAGAAACTGCCACCTTGGTATATCCATACCCTGGCAAATCCACTAAATACATAGCATCATTAATGTTGTAAAAGTTAATCGTCTGAGTTTTTCCTGGTTGCGCACTGGTTCTTGCCAATGATTTGCGATTCATCAGCGCATTAATCAATGACGACTTACCTACATTTGACTTGCCCGCAAATGCCACTTCTGGCCATTCGTTATCTGGCAGTGTGCTAGTTATACCACAAACAATATCAAGCGATACATTTTTAATAACCATATTTTCCCCTTTATTAGACAAATACTTTGGCCAACACGTCAGCCATTGTTTCAACGAAAATTATTTCCAGTCCCGCTTTAATTTCTTGGTCTATTTCATCCACTTCCACTCTATTCTTAGCCGGCACAAGAACTGTCTTTATACCAGCCACCTTGGCTGCCAGTAACTTTTCCTTTAGTCCTCCGATTGGCAATACTCGTCCACGTAACGTAATCTCTCCAGTCATTGCTATGTCCGCTTTTACTGGTCTCTTTGTCAACGCCGAAATCATCGCTGTCGCCATCGTAATACCTGCTGATGGTCCATCTTTTGGCACTGCTCCATCAGGAATATGAATATGGACATCATTTTCCTTAAACACCTCTGGCGCGATATCATACTCTTTAGCAATGGAGCGAATATAGCTAATACCCGCTTGTGCTGATTCTTTCATTACGTCTCCTAATTGCCCTGTCAATACAAACTCGCCCTTGCCCGGCAAAATGTTCACTTCTATCTGTAAGGTGTCTCCACCCACATTCGTCCATGCTAGCCCCCGAACAATACCTATCTCGTCTTCTTCATTTTTCTTGATAAAACTATATCGCTCGCGTCCTAAAAAGTTCTTTAAATTCTTCTCATTTACTGTAACTGACTTGCGATTTTCCTCTAATATCTTACGTGCAGTTTTGCGACAAATTTCGCCGATTTTACGCTCTAAGTTACGCACCCCGGCTTCTTTCGTATATGCACTAATCATCTTTGCTACGGCTGCTTCCCTAATCTTTAATTGACTCTTTTTAAGACCGTGTCCTAACATCTGCTTAGGAATTAAATATTCTTCAGCAATGTGCATCTTCTCATTTTGAGTATAGCTGGTAATCTCAATCAATTCCATTCTATCAAGTAATGGTCTTGGGATTAGCTGTGGGTCATTGGCCGTCGCAACAAAAAGAACCTCTGACAAATCAATCGGGATTTCTACATAGTGGTCAGCAAATTTGTTGTTTTGTTCGGAATCCAGCACCTCCAAAAGTGCCGATGCCGTATCGCCTTTGTGATCGCTGCTAACTTTGTCTATCTCATCAAGCAACATCAGCGGGTTCTTAACCCCTACTTGCTTCAGTCCTGATGCAATACGCCCTGGCATCGCTCCAACATAGGTACGGCGATGTCCACGGATTTCTGCCTCGTCACGAACTCCTCCAAGCGACATCCTGACATACTTTTTATCAAGCGCTCTGGCGATGGATTTGGCAACTGACGTTTTACCAGTTCCTGGTGGCCCTATCAGACACAAGATTGGGCTATCTCCCTTTTTAGTTAGCGAACGTACTGCTAGAAATTCTAGGATTCTTTCTTTTACTTGTTCTAAACCGTAATGGTCACTTACTAATATTTCTTTGGCCTTTTTGATGTCTTCATTGTCCTTTGATTCCTTATCCCAAGGCAAACTTAAAAGCGTTTCAATATAACCACGAATCACTGCACTTTCTGGCGAGCCATTCCCAGTATTTTTCAAACGCTTAATCTCTTCTTTGATTTTTTCTTTAACTTCATCTGGTGCTTCTAGTTTCTTTAGTTCCTCTTGAAATTTATCAGCATCCGAAAAAGTTGTATCATCACCTAATTCTTCGCGAATTAGTTTTAATTGTTCTCTTAAAATATATTCTTTTTGATTCTTATCTATTTGCTCTTTGACTTTGCGTTGTAGCTCACTGTGGATTTTGCTAACTTCAATTTCGTTACTCATCAAAACCCCTAACAGCTCATAACGCTCAGAAACCGTAATCGCTTCTAAAATTCGCTGTTTTTGGTCATATTGTAGGGGCAGATTGATGGCTATCTGATCAACCAACTTCTCCACATCATCAATATCCACTAGCTGAGCTATGAGGTCCTTGCTAAGCTTATGATTCTCTTGGCAGAAACTAACAAATATTTCTTTTAAATTGCGAAGCATCGCATCTTTTTCATTGTCTGTCACATATGGCGCATCAGCCTTTTCAAAACATGCCACTTCTGCTTCGAGATAATCTTCACGGTCAGTCAAACTTAGTAATTCTGCTCGCTCGCCGCCTTCAACCAAGATTCGCAAAACATGGTTTGGCAACTTAACAACCTGCTTTATTTTGGCAACTGCCCCAATGCTACAAAGGTCTAAAAGTCTCGGCTCCTCAACATCCATATCACGTTGTGTAACCAAATATATTTCTTGATTGCAAAGCATAGCTTCTTCAACCGCTCTGACAGATTTATCTCTACTAATATCAAAATGCACAATCATATCCGGTAGAATCGTTGCGCCACGAAGAGCCACAGTCGGCAATACTCTAATCAATTCTTTCATATTTTTCTCCAGTCGCCTATCGGCTAAGCAATTCCGGATTTACCCTTTCTCTTTGCTGCCGTTTTGCGTGGTATCGGTAAGCTTTCGCCTTTAACAATCACTGGCGGTGCTTTGCCTTCGACAGCTTCTTTAGTAATGATGCACTTTCTAATCGTATCATCAGATGGAGCGTCATACATAATCCCAATCATTGTATCTTCCATGATTGAACGAAGACCTCTTGCTCCAGTCTTTCTCTCCATTGCTTGTTCGGCAATTTTCGTTAGTGCTGCATCGTCGAATTCTACTTCTACATTATCAAGTTCCATCAACTTTTTATACTGTTTAACCAGCGAGTTTTTAGGCTCTTTCAAGATTCGCACCAACGCCTCTTCGTCTAGCATATCTAACGTTACTACCACGGGAACTCGTCCAATAAACTCTGGAATCAATCCGAATTTGATAAAGTCTTGTGGCATAACTTCGCTTAGCACATCGCCTAAACTACTTTTACCAGCTTGTCCTATATCCGCACCAAAACCAATCGTTTTGGTGTCTTTTCTGGTTTCAATTATCTTATCTAGTCCTTCAAAAGCTCCACCGCAGATAAACAAAATATTTGTTGTATCGATTTGTAAAAATTCTTGATGCGGATGCTTTCTTCCGCCTTGTGGGGGAACACTTGCAACCGTTCCTTCGATAATTTTGAGCAGTGCTTGTTGCACCCCTTCACCTGAAACATCCCTAGTGATTGAAGCATTTTCTGATTTTCTGGTAATCTTATCAATCTCGTCTATGTAGATGATACCATGCTCTGCTCTTTCGATATCGTAATCGGCAGCTTGGATAACTTTAAGCAAAATATTTTCAACATCTTCGCCAACATACCCTGCTTCAGTAAGTGTTGTCGCATCAGCAATGGCAAAAGGCACATTAATCATCTTTGCCAATGTTTGCGCCAATAGTGTCTTTCCTGAACCTGTTGGTCCTAACATTAGAATGTTACTTTTTTGCAATTCCACACCTAAATCTTTTCCTGCTAGTACGCGTTTGTAGTGGTTATAAACTGCCACTGCCAATACTCTCTTGGCATCGTCTTGGCCAATTACATATTCATCCAAAGCGTCTTTTATCTCACGAGGTTTGCGTAGGTTGATATCTCCTTGTTCTTCTGTTTCGGCATTGTCAAATTCTTCTTCAACAATTTCCAGACAGATTTCAACACATTCATCACAAATATATGCTCCGTCTGGCCCTGCTATTAATTTGCGCACCTGGTCATCTGTCTTGTTACAGAAAGAACATTTTATTTTGCCATTTCCCTTACCCGCCATCTTTATCTCCTTTTGACACATAAGACTCCTACCATAAAAGTAGAAGTCTTATATTTATAAATTTATCGGTTCGTAATCACAGTGTCAATCAATCCATATGCCTTTGCTTCTTCTGCCGACATATAGTTATCTCGCTCTGTATCTCTTGCCACCACTTCCAATGTCTGTCCTGTATTTTCTGCTAGTATTGTATTGAGCTTTTCGCGCGTTTTTAGAATATGTTCAGCCACTATATTAATCTCTGTCGCTTGTCCTTGCGCTCCGCCTGATGGTTGATGAATCATGATCTCCGCATTAGGTAGTGCCGAACGTTTGCCCTTTGCTCCTCCTGCGAGAAGGAATGCTCCCATACTAGCAGCCATTCCGATGCAATTCGTAGCGACATCGCATTTTACATACTGCATCGTGTCGTATATTGCCATCCCCGCTGTCACTGAACCACCTGGACTATTGATATAAAACTGAATGTCTTTGTTTGGGTCCTCTGCTTCCAAAAACAGGAGCTGTGCAACTATCAAACTTGCGGTTACATTATTAACTTCTTCCCCCAAAAAGATAATTCTATCCTTTAGTAATCGCGAAAAGATATCATAACTTCTTTCGCCTCTACTAGTTTGTTCTATTACGTAAGGTACTAAACTCATAATTTCTCCTTTTTAACTTTCATACGGAAGTTCTATTTACTAAACCCGTCTTTCGTCTTTCGGAAGTTCTATTTACTAAACTCAAGCTTCGTCTTTCGGAAGTTCTATTTACTAAACTCAAGCTTCGTCTTTCGGAAGTTCTATTTACTAAACTCAAGCTTCGTCTTTTGGAAGTTCTATTTACTAAACTCAAGCTTCGTCTTTTGGAAGTTCAATTTACTAAACTCGTCTTTCGTCTACGCCTCTGACTCGTTAAGTTCCATTGAACAATCTTCGCACTAAATTCAAACGTCACTTCGCTCGTTTTCATTAAGTGTTCTAGATTTCTTTAGCCGCTTTAGCAACCAAAGTAACAGCTTCTTGAACTGCCATATCCTTTTTCATTTGTTCTTTTTCGTAATCACCCATAAGCTCTTTTAGCTTTTCAGGCTCCATCTTATACATTTCAGCCATCTTAGTGATTTCTTCTTCGATTTTGTCATCAGAAACTTGAATCTTTTCAACTTCTGCAATTTTCTCTAAAACAAGGCGACTTTGAATTCGCTTAATCGCTTGCGGTTTCATCTGCTCTCTTAAAGCTTCAACGTTTGAACCAGTAATTTGCATGTACTGCTCCATATCTATTCCTTGTTGTTGTATTCTTCTAGCAAAATCATCTAGTAATTGATTAGTCTGAGTCTCAATCATCGCCTCTGGAATATCCATCTTAGCGTTTTCGATTACTTTATCGACAGCCGCATCTTCTTTGGCACTTTTTGCTTCTTCTTTTTTCTTCTCAGTAAGATTTTTCTTGATATCTGCTTTGTATTCTTTCAATGTGTCAAATTCTGAAACATCTTTAGCAAACTCATCATCAAGTGCTGGCAGTTCTTTCGTTTCGATTTTATTAACCGTACATTTGAATACTGCTGCTTTTCCTGCTAAATCTGGTGCTTGGTATTCTTCTGGGAAAGTAACATTCACATCAAGTGGTTTACCTATTTTGGCACCGGTTAGTTGTTCTTCAAATCCTGGGATAAATGAATTAGAGCCGATTTCTAGTGGATAGTCTTCGCCTTTTCCACCTTCAAAAGCCACATCATCAACAAACCCTTCAAAATCAAGTCTTACTGTGTCACCCTTTTTAACGGCACGGTCTTCAACTGCGACAAGACGCGAATTCTTCTCTTGTTCTTGTTTAAGTTCAGCATTTACTTCCGCTGCTACAACTTTTGTGTCAGCCTTTGGAATTTCAACGCCTTTATATTCGCCTAAAGTAACTTCTGGTTTAAGTGCTACTTCTGCTGTGAAAATGAATGGCTTACCACCTTCTAGTTGAACTACATCGATACTTGGTTGCGATACGATGTCAAGTCCACTCTCTTCTGACGCTTTAGCGTAAGCTGATGGAATCAAATCATTAGCAGCTTCTTCATAAAAGACGCCTACTCCATACATTTTCTCAATCATCTTTCTTGGCGCTTTTCCTTTTCTAAAACCAGGCATACTAATCTGCCCTCTTTGTTTTAGATATACGCCTTGAATTGCTTTTTCTAATTCTTCGGCAGAAGCTTCAATCGTAAGCTTTGCCATATTGTTTTCTAAATTTTCAACTTTTACACTCATTTTTAGTAATATTCCTCCTAAGCTTGGTCAATTCAACACCCATTAGTTTAGCACAGAAACCTCTAAAACACAATGTTTCCTTTGATTTTTTCTGCTGTTTCTTCATCTCTTAATAGCCTAATTATCTCTGCTGCAAACTCTATCGCTGTCCCAACCCCTCGGCTGGTTGTGATATTACCATCAGTGACCACTACCTCGGTGCTTGTTATTGCTCCTAAAAGTTGCTCTTCGCAGCCTGGATAGCATGTTGCTTTTGCTCCTTTTAATAATCCCAATTTGCCAAATACCGTTGGCGCCGCACATATTGCTGCAAGCCTCTTTTTCTCCCGATTCCATTCACTTATTAATTCACATAGTGGCTCGTAATTACTAAGGTTTGTTGTCCCTGGTTGCCCTCCAGGTAATAGAAGCATATCTCCGTCTGAAAAATCAACTTCATCGTACAGCCTCTCCGTCAAAATGGTGATACCGTGTGACCCTGTCACCTCTAACTTTCCCGTTATTGATGTCAAACAGACATCAATTTCAGCTCGGCGTAACAAATCTACCGGTATTACCGCCTCTGTTTCTTCAAATCCCGTTGCAAAAAACACGTATACTTTTGCCATTGTCTTTTCTCCTGATTTTTTAGCTATTTACCCTTGTCTATCTGTTGCCAAGCCCTTACTCTTTTGTTATGATTAAGGAACAATTAAGTTATCCAAACAGCACTTAGTATTATTCTTAGGAAAGGAGCATTCAATTATGGAAATCGAACGCAAATTCTTAGTCAAACAGCTTCCCGAAAACCTTTCATCATATAAGTTCCACATCATCGAGCAAGCATATTTATGCACTGAACCTGTCATTCGTATTCGCAAGCAAGACGATGAATTTATCCTTACCTACAAATCTAAAGGCTTTTTATCTCGTGAGGAATATAATCTTCCGCTTGATAACGACGCCTACCTTCACCTAAAAACCAAGGCGGATGGTATCATCATTTCCAAAAAACGTTACTTAATTCCGCTCACTTCAGACTTGACTATCGAGCTAGATATCTTCGATGCTCCCTATCAAGACTTACAATTAGCTGAAGTAGAATTTTCTTGCGAAAAAACTGCTAAAGCTTTCGTTCCCCCACACTGGTTTGGCGAAGAAGTAACCTATTCTCCAGACTATCAAAACAGCACCCTCAGCAACACATTTGACACAAAATAAACTTTTCTAAAATTATTCCAACTAACTTGTTGCTTTTGCAAAGTACATCTTTGTATTTGCGACATTTCGCTTTGTTTAGCTTTCTATGTTCAACATCTAAAATGTTGAGTAGAAAGAAGGGGGTACTTACTATGGATTACAGTCGCACTAATAAACTCCGCCTACTTGGCCTTACAATCGCATATTACCGCAAAGCTCGCGGTTTGACACAGTTGGAATTGGCCGAAAATATTCAGATTAGCCGAACACATATGAGCAATATTGAAGCTCCTAATGTTAAGACTACACTTTCGTTGGGCACTCTTCTTGATATTGCCGAATCTTTAGAAGTTGAAGTCAAAGATTTGTTTGATTTCAAAAATGAAGTTCTATAACGATTTTGATTTAGCAATGCATGCTTTCATTGCTTCCATAATGCTACTGCGCATGCCTTTTTCTTCTAACACGCGCACAGCTTCGATGGTTGTTCCACCTGGCGAACATACCATGTCTTTTAACTCACCAGGGTGCTTGTCCGTTTCCAGCACCATTTTTGCGCTTCCCAAAACTGCCTGAGAGGCAAATAAATATGCTTCTTCTCTTGTCATTCCGCCTGCTACGGCTGCATCTGCCATCGCTTCAATCAGCATAAAAACGTATGCTGGCGAACTACCGCTAACTGCCGTGACCACGTCCATCAAATTTTCCGATACTATTCTGGCTTGTCCAAACCCCTCTAAGAGCTCCATTACTTTCTGTAAATCTGTTTCGCTCACTTTATCATTCGCACATACACCCGTCATACCCTCTTGCACTAAAGCTGGTGTATTCGGCATGGTTCTGACTACTTTGATAGGTCTGCCAAAGGTGTTCTCTACCCACGCCAATGTCTTGCCTGGAGCAATAGTCACGATAATCTGCTTTTCGTTTACGTCGTCTTTGATGTCTTTGATTACATCCTCATAATACTGCGGCTTAACTGCCAACACGATAATGTCACCTTGCTTTACCGCCTCGCTATTATCTGTCGTTCCCAAGACTCCTAACGCATCACAGGTCCTCTTTAATGTCTCTGCCATTATCTCTGAAACTGTAATATCTTCTTTATCAACAATCCCCTTCGCCAATATCCCTTTGAGCATCGCCGTTCCCATATTGCCGCATCCAATAAAACTCAGCTTCATCTTGATATCTCCTTCTTATCTCTCGTCCTCTTTTTGGTTCGCCTTCTTAAATACAATAAATTTGCTAAAGATATAGTTCAAAATAATAACAACGATTGTAGAAATCACTTGCGCCACGAATCCTTCTATCCCAAACAATTTTTCGTTCAATCCTAACGCCAAAAGAAGTGGAAACAGTCCTATCTCTACCACTCCCGTACCAATACGGCTACCTAAAAAAGTCAGCCCTTCACGCAGTAGTGATTGTTTGTCTTTTGATTTGCTTTCAAATACCCATCGCTTGTTAGTGATAAAAGCAAACGAAACCGCACATGCCCACGCGATAATGTTGCTAACGTTCTTGTCCACTAAAAATTTCATTACGAGGACACTATAAACGCTCCACTTAACTAATGTTGTAAGCACTCCAAAAATCAAAAAATTAAATATTTCTTTGTGTTTTTTATAAATATCTATCATCTTTTCCATTCTCTTAATATAGCACAAAACACCATCAACTTACTATCTTTGATGGTGTTTTTCTTTATTTTTCATATTTATCAAAAAATCCTTTTAAACGACTGAGCGAACTGACTAAAACTTCTTCTTCCTCGGGACTCATATCCTTAACCACCGCTTCAATCATTTCGTGGTGGAATTTTTGGTGATGTGCGTAGGCCTTTTTGCCCTTTCCTGTCAAAGACATATATACCACACGGCGGTCTTCTTCGCTTCGCTGTCGCACTACATATCCTTTTTTAACTAAGCTATTCATCGTCGTCGTCAAGGTCCCCATCGTCACCGACAGTCGTTTTGCGATAGTTGACATATTCTGCGGTTCGCCGTTGCCCACCGCCTCGATAATATGCATATCATTGTTTGAAATGTCGCAAAAGTCTCCTGAAATTATGGCCTTTTCTTCAATATCCATAATATCATTGAAAAGAATAACTAATATATCATTCAACGTTTCATAGCTTTTCCCCACGGCAAATCCCTCATTTCCTCAAACGTTATACATATCTAGCCAAACAACTCTTCTGTGACATCATGTACTTTGTTTATTATATCATTTTTCCATGCCTCACTGCCACAAAAAATTAATGCATTATCTAAATCTCCCTTTGCCGCATTAACTAATGCTTGGGTGATACAATATGGAATCTCTGTCGGATTGCATTTTTCAAGGCACTGGTAGCACTTTTCGATTTTAGCTTTCTCTTTGCCTTGATTGGCCAAGAATTTATTGGCGATGGCTCTCCCTGGCATGCCTACAGGGCTTTTGGTAATGACGATGTCCTCTTTTTTAGCCTTTATATATGCTTCTTTGTAACACAGTGGAGCATCACACTCTTCAGTTGTCACTAATCTTGTTGATATCTGAACCCCGTCAGCTTTTAAGTCTTCTATCACGTGTCGGACATCCTCGTCTGAATAGATTCCTCCCGCCACAACTACAGGAATCTCACATGCATTGGCTTTGGCACAACTTTTTACTTCATCAATAATTTTAACTATTTCGGTGTCATACTCTTCTCGCGTTAGCGTCTGGGCCTCCAAGGGGGTAAACCCTAGATGTCCGCCAGCTTTCGGTCCTTCAACAACGACCATATCCGGTACGCGATTGTAGCGGCGCACCCACAATTTGCAAATAAGTGCTGCTGCCTTTACTGACGAAACTATTGGTGCTATTTTGGTTTTAAAACCTTCAACATACTTAGGCAAGTCAACGGGCAATCCCGCTCCCGAAACGATGATATCAGCTCCTGCCTTAACCGCTGTTCGCACGTAATCCTCATATCTTTTTGTTGCCACCATAATATTAAATCCTAGTATTCCTTTAGGCGCAATTTCTCTAGCCTTTTTGAATTCTTTTACTATCGCTTTTAAATTTGTTTCAATAGGGTTAGTTGCCCACTCTGGCTCACGAAAACCTATCTGCGCTGTTGACATAATTCCAACACCGCCTTCTAAGGCTACTGCTCCTGCTAAACCCGATAGACTAATACCTACCCCCATGCCACCTTGCACTAGTGGTATGTCCGCTGTTAAATCACCGATTTTTAATGGTTTGTATTTCATCTACTCCTCCTTATACATGAGAGGCATATGCTTATCATATGTCATATCTTAGTTTCGTCGTGTTCTTACATATTGCGAAAACGTGAATATCTCTCTTCTGTGAGCTGTTTTGCTGTCATCGCCTCGTATTTTAATACAAAATCTTGAATCTCTCTCTTTAGTTCATGACACAAGATGTCCTTGTTTTCCTCACAAGCCGGAATATTTTCAGGGATTATTTTCTCCACTATTCCAAGCTCCTTTAAGTCTTTGGCCGTTATCTTCATTACCTCTGCCGCCTCGTTTGCACGCTTACTGTCCTTCCAAAGGATTGAAGCAAAACCTTCTGGCGATAAGATAGAATAAATGGCATTTTCCATAATCCATACTTCGTCTGACGTCGCCATTGCGAGCGCTCCACCACTGCCTCCTTCACCGATTACTATCGACAAAATTGGTGTTTTAAGCGCTGACATCTCGTAAAGATTATCAGCAATCGCTCTTCCTTGCCCTCGTTCTTCCGCTTCCAAGCCACAAAACGCCCCCGGCGTATCAACTAGACAAATAACTGGTCGTTTAAACTTCTCCGCCTGCTTCATCAAACGCAAAGCCTTACGATATCCATCTGGTGATGGCATGCCAAAATTGCGCAATACATTTTCTTTGGTGTTATGCCCCTTTTGCTGGCCAATAACTGTTACTGGCACATCACCTAGCATTGCCACGCCGCCCACTATGGCCTTGTCGTCTTTGCAATATCTGTCACCATGGAATTCGATGAAATTTGTGAAGATTCCTTCAATATATTCTAATGCCGTAAGACGGTCATTGCTTCTTGAACGCTCAACCACTTCCCACGCTGAGGTTGGTTTTGTCGCTTTTTTATTCTTCTTTGCTTTAGCAACCTCTCCTTGTTCTCTAGCGACATATTCCTTGCATTTAGCCATTTTAGGTTTGCTTTTCTTATACATTGCAATTAAATCGCTCAAGACCTTTTTCATCTCACTGCGCTCAACAATGCGGTCGATAAAACCATGTTCCAGTAAAAATTCCGAACGCTGGAACCCGTCTGGTAATTTCTGTCTGATTGTTGATTCAATTACTCGCGGTCCTGCAAATCCAATCAGCGCCTTTGGTTCTGCCAAAATGATATCTCCTAACATCGCAAAACTTGCTGTCACTCCACCTGTTGTAGGATCAGTCAAAATACTTATATAGAGCAGTCCAGCATCACTATGACGCTTTAATGCCGCTGATGTTTTAGTCATCTGCATAAGTGATACAATACCTTCTTGCATCCGCGCTCCACCAGAACAGCAAAACAAGATTACTGGTAATTTCTCTGCTGTAGCTCGTTCAATGGCACGAGTTATCTTCTCACCAACAACATAGCCCATGCTGCCCATTAAAAACCTAGCATCAATAATTCCGATTGCCGTTGGTTCGCCGTTAATCTTAGCTTTGCCGGTAACAACCGCTTCATTCATCCCTGTTTTTTTCTGATTCGCTTTCAGTTTATCTTCATATCCGCCAAAATCAAGTGGGTTCTTTGTTCCCATTTCGTCATCCCACATCTCAAAACTGCCACGATCGACAATCATCTTGAGGCGACGTCCTGCTCGCAAGCGAAAATATCCCCCACATTTAGGACAAGCATAAAAGTTTGCTCTAACATCATCACGATATATCAAATTACCACACTTATTACATTTGCTCCAAAGTTCCTTAATTTCATCTGGTGCTTCTTTGCCGAATACTTTCTTCTTTTTGATATTAGTATTTGATGGTGTTTTTCGTAATAATTTCTCTAACATAGCTCTCCTTATTTACAAGTACTGCTCAATAAACGATGTGTCCTGTTTGCCATCTTTAAAAACTTGGTGGTTAAGGATTTTTAATTGATACTCTTGGTTAGTTACAATTCCTTCAATACTAAATTCACTGAGTGCCGCACTCATCTTACTGATAGCCTCTGCACGATTTTCACCGTGAACAATTACTTTTGCAATCATCGAATCATAGTTAGGCGGAATTTTATAGCCACTATAAATCGCACTATCAATCCTTACTCCAAAACCTCCTGGAAAATGACTATCGCTAATTGTTCCTGGCGATGGCATGAAGTTTCTCGCAGGGTCTTCTGCATTAATACGACATTCAATCGCTGCTCCTTTAATGACGATATCTTCTTGCGAAAATCGCAAAGTTTGCCCACTGGCAATACGGATTTGCTCTTTTATTAAGTCAATCCCTGTAACCGCTTCTGTTACTGGATGCTCAACTTGGATTCTTGTGTTCATTTCTATAAAATAAAATTCTTTGTTTTTGTCTAATAGAAATTCGATTGTTCCAGCGTTTTCATATTTTGTTGCTTTGGCCGCTTGTACCGCTGCTTCACCCATTTTCGTCCGTAATTCTTCAGAAATTGCTGGGCTTGGTGATTCCTCTACTAGCTTTTGATGACGTCGCTGAACCGAACAATCTCGCTCGCCAAGATGTATCACATTGCCATGCTCATCGGCCAAAATCTGAAATTCAATGTGACGTGGCTCTTGTACGTAACGCTCAATATACATCGTCGGGTCGCCAAAACCTTTTTCTGCTTCGCGCTGTGCTGTCATGAACTGGCTTTCAAATTCACTTTCGCTTTCAGCCACTCGCATTCCACGACCGCCGCCGCCTGATGCCGCCTTTATCATCACAGGATAACCTATCTCATCTGCTGCTTTTTTGCCTTCTTCCGCTTCTAGAATTGGCTCCTCGCTACCTGGAACTACTGGCACACCCGCTTTCATCATTGTATTCCTAGCTGCTGCCTTATTGCCCATGCAATCAATTACTTCAGGGCTTGGTCCGATGAATTTGACCTGGCATTTTTCACACATTTTCGCAAACTTACTATTCTCTGAAAGAAATCCAAACCCTGGATGAATTGCATCGGCACCCATTGTTATAGTGGCACTTAAAATTCGCTCCATATTCAGATAACTCTCGCTTGACGCTGCTGGTCCGATGCAAATAGCTTCGTCCGCCAGTAAAGTGTGCAAGGCATGGCTATCAGCCTGCGAATACACCGCTACCGTTGCGATTCCCATTTCTTTACATGCTCTAATAATTCGCACAGCTATTTCGCCGCGATTGGCGATTAATATTTTCTTAATCATAAAACCACCTTCGTCTTCTTATCCCAAAATAACTGTCATTTCTGCCGATACAGCTAATTCGCCATTTACTTTTGCCGTTGCTTTCGCTACTCCGATAGGGCCTTTTTGTTTGATTACTTCACACTCCATGCAAATGGTATCACCTGGCACTACCTTGCGACGGAATTTAACTTTATCCATGCCACCAAAGAAAGCCGTTTTGCCTTTATTTTCTTCAACGCTCAAAATTATAACTGCTCCCACTTGCGCCATCGCTTCTAAGATTAGCACTCCTGGCATAACTGGTTCTTCTGGAAAATGTCCCTTGAAAAAGTCTTCATGGAAGGTTACATTCTTCACTCCTGTTGCTCGCACCCCTGGTTCTAACTCGTCAATTCTATCAACCAGTAAAAATGGATGTCGGTGTGGAATAATTGCCTCTATTTCTTTAATTCCTAATGACATAAAATCCTCCTAACGAATTACCACTAATGGTTGTCCGAATTCTACTACCTGTTCGTTTTCAATCAGAATAGCCGATACAACACCATCGCGGTCACTTTCTACTTCATTCATCAGTTTCATTGTCTCAATAATACCAATAATCTGTCCTTTTTTAACCGTATCACCAACACTCACAAAAGGTGCTTCACCTTCCGCTGGTGCGCTATAAAATGTCCCAACTAGCGGTGATTTAACTGCATCTTCCTCATCTAATGCCGTCTCAGTGCTGCTATTGTCTTCCAAAGACACTGTCATATTGGCCGTTTGTGCTGGAACATTGGACATCGGCACTTGAACATTTGCCGCTGTCATTTCAACTGGCGGCACTTGGCATACTGGTACTTTTGCCTTTAATACTAGCTTTATATTGTCTTCACTATACTCAAACTCTCCAAGTTCCGAATCTGCCACTTCTTTAATTAAACGAATGATTTGTTCTGTATCCATTTTCATCCTCCTATCCCTCATACTTTTTGACGCATAATGTTGCATTGTGTCCGCCAAATCCTAACGAGTTGCTCAAACAATAATTTACGCTCATCTCTACTGCTCCATCGGTTACATAGTCAAGGTCACATTCCTCATCTGGCACTTGATACCCAACCGTGGGATGAATATATCCATCTTCGATTGACTTGACGCAAGCTATAAATTCAACTCCTCCAGCAGCTCCCAACAGATGTCCTATCATTGATTTTGTCGAACTGATTTTGACATCTTTTGCCGCTTCGCCGAAAGCTAATTTGATTGCTCTAGTTTCGAAAAGGTCATTATGATGAGTGCTAGTTCCATGTGCATTAATATAATCGACTTGCTTTGGCTCTATGCCCGCATCGGTCATCGCCATTTCCATCGACTTGGCGGCTCCGCTACCGTCTTCTGATGGTGACGTAATATGAAAGGCGTCACTTGTCGCTCCATATCCAACTACTTCCGCATAAATTTTTGCATTTCTAGCTAGGGCATGTTCTAATTCTTCAAGAACTACGACTCCTGCTCCTTCACCATTAACAAATCCGCTTCTCTCCTTGTCAAAGGGAATTGATGCTCGCTTTGGATCTTCTGCTGGCGTGAGGGCTGTTAATGCTCCAAATCCTGATATTCCGATTGGCGTGATTGAACTTTCTGTTCCGCCTGATAACATGATGTCAGCATCGCCATACTGGATTGCTCTCATCGCTTCGCCGATGGAGTGGGTTCCCGTTGCACATGCTGTTACGACGTTTAGAGATTTGCCCTTGCAGCCAAGTTGAATACTAACATTTCCCGCCGCCATATTGGTAATCATCATCGGTACCATCAAAGGGCTGACTTTCTTTGGTCCCCCTTTTAGTAGCTTTCCGTATTCTCGCTCAACACTTTGTAGGCTCCCTATCCCTGATCCAATGCTGACTCCCACACGATACGCATCTTCTTTGGTCATATCTATCTTTGCATCTTCCATCGCTTGCTTTGATGCTGCTACAGCATAATGGCAAAATGCTTCCATTCGTCTAGCTGTCTTTGGATCCATATATTCTTTAGGGTCAAAGTCTTTCACTTCGGCGACCAACTTCGCTCGATATTCTGTTGCATCAAATTTTGTTATTGGTCCAAACCCAAGTTTCTCTGCTTTGATTCCTTGCCAAAACTCCTCAACACTATTTCCTATCGGTGTGATTGCGCCCAGTCCAGTTACCACAACTCTTCTCATGTTTTCCTCCTACGCTATACAATTACAAGCTTCTCTAGCACATACCGCCATCAACATTAAGCACCTGTCCGGTAATATAACCCGCCTTTTCCGATGCTAGAAAGGCTACCGCCTCAGCGATGTCCTCTGGTTTTCCAAAACTGCCCATTGGTATTTTGGCACTTGCCATTTCTTTAACTTTATCAGGAAGTTTATCAGTCATATCTGTTGCGATAAACCCTGGCGCGATGGCATTGACAGTAATCCCTCTAGTTGCCACTTCACGTGCAACCGACTTTGTCATGCCAATCATTCCCGCCTTTGCGGCGCTATAATTCGTTTGTCCGGCATTACCCACAACTCCTGACACTGAAGAAATATTGATGATTCTACCACTGCGTTTTTTCATCATGGTCTTCACTGCCAACTTGCTACAAAGGAATGCACCCTTTAGATTAGTGTCGATGACTGCTTCAAAATCTTCTTCGCCCATTCTAATCAATAAATTATCACGTGTTATTCCGGCGTTGTTGACTAGGATATCAATCTGTCCGTAAGTATCTAATACCTGTTCAAACATCGCTTCTACTTCTTTCGAATCGGCCACATCACACTGAATGGCTTCAGCGTTGCCGCCGTTTTCTTTGATTGTGGCTACTACTTCTTCGGCCTGTCCAAGTGAACTGCTACAATTAACAATCACTGTTGCACCTTCTCTTGCTAGACTAATAGCTATTGCCTTGCCTATCCCTCTGGCGGCACCAGTCACTATTGCCACTTTGTTATTTGACATACTCTTCTCCTTTATTTTAAAAGTTTAGATGAAGTCCGCTAGACCATCTAAGTCTTCCCATTTTCCAACATTATAAACTTTTGCGTCCGATGATATTTTCTTGATGAATCCGGCTAGCGTTTTACCAGGTCCGATTTCAACAAATCTATCAACACCATCTTCAAGCATCGTGCGTACGCTTTGTTCCCACATAACTGAACTATACACTTGCTTTTCCAAAAGTTCCTTAATCCTTTTTTTGTCTTTAACGTATTTCGCCGTAACATTGGTTACATACGGTATCTTGGGCTTTTTAAGCTTAACGTCTGCCAAAACTTCGCCCAATTTTTCGGCAGCACCCCTTAACATCTCCGAGTGAAATGGTCCACTAACATTTAGTTCCACAACTCTCTTTGCACCAGCCTCTTCTAGCTTTTCACTGGCCTTATCAACTGCATATTTCTTTCCTGAGATAACAACTTGACCTGGGCAGTTGTAGTTGGCTACAGTCACACAATCAATAGTATCTACAATCTCTTTAACTGCAGCTCCATCCATTCCCAAAACTGCCGCCATACCACCGTGTCCTCGCGGTACTGTCATTTGCATCAAGATGCCTCTTTGTCTTACTACTTGAACAGCATCCTCAAAAGTCATCACACGACTAGCAACAAGGGCGCTATACTCGCCTAGGCTTAACCCTGCTGTGACGTCACATTTATACCCTCTACTTTCGATTTCACGAAGCATCGCTATACTTGTTGTCAAAATCGCCGCTTGTGTGTATTCCGTGATGTTAATTTCATTGTTTTTTTTGAAACATATCATTTCCATTGGTAAGTTTAATAATTTGCTCGCCTCTTTGTATGTCTCTTTCGCAAGTAAAGAATTTTCATGAAAATCTTGTCCCATGCCAGGTTTTTGCGCTCCCTGTCCTGGAAAAATGAAAGCTACTTTTCCCATTTTTCTGCTCCTTTTAAAAGTGTCTCTGTCTCTGAAACAAGTTCTCTAATAATTTCATCGCACGATTGCTGCTTTTTAATTAATCCAGCAATCTGTCCTGCCATCACACTACCATTTTTAACATCACCTTCAACCACTGCTTTTCGCAAGCCGCCAAGAGTTAGCATTTCAAGTTCTTCAAAAGTCGCTCCAGCCGCTTCTCTTTTCAAATATTCGCGAGTACTNTGGTTGCGCAGNGTTCTAATCGGGTGTCCATGAGTTCTTCCCGTTACCGCACTGTCTGTATCTTTGCTAGCAATCAGGCGGTCTTTGTAGTTTTGGTGGACAATCGATTCATCCGCTACTACGAAGCGCGTTCCAATTTGAACTGCCTCAGCACCAAGCAAAAACATCGCTGCCATGCCGCGTCCATCGCCAACGCCACCAGCTCCAATAACAGGAATATCAATAGCATCAACTACTTGTGGAAGCAAAGACATCGTGGTTTGCTCACCAATGTGTCCACCCGCTTCACAGCCTTCTGCGATAACCGCATCGGCGCCATATCTTTCCATTCTTCTAGCTAAGGCTACCGAAGCCACGACTGGGATAACTTTAATTCCAGCTTTTTTCCACGCATCCATGTGTTTTTCGGGATTTCCTGCACCGGTAGTCACTACTGGTACCTTCTCCTCAACAACAACCTGTGCCAAGTCCTCAGCATGCGGACTTAAAAGCATCAGATTAACTCCGAAAGGATTGTCTGTTATCTCCCGCAATTTTCTGATTTCCTCACGGATAACTTCGGCTGGAGCGTTTCCTCCAGCAATAATTCCTAATCCGCCAGCCGCCGAAACTGCGCCTGCCAAACTATGCTCTGCTATCCATGCCATTGCTCCTTGGATGATTGGATATTCTATTTTCAGCAATTTAGTTATTCTTGTTTTCATGGCTTACCTGCCTTTCGCCCCTCTAATTCTTTATTCAACACCCTTACTTTTCAAATAATCAAGAACGTCTTGAACTGTTTCCATTTTCTCTAAATCTTCTGTTGGGATTTCAATTTCATAATCATCTTCCAAATTTGTTACCAACTCAAATAAGTCCAATGAATCCGCATTTAAGTCATCTTTTAAAGATTTGTCTGGCGTTACTTCACTTGCATCTACTCCTAATTGCTCCGCGATTAATTCTTGCATTTTTTCTAACATTTTAACATTCTCCTTTTTCATCTTTTTTATTTTTGTTTTATATGTAAAAGTAGATTCTCACCTACAATACATCTAGTTACCATTCCAGCAAGGCGCTGCCCCAACCAAGACCTGCTCCAAAAGCTGATATCATCAATAATTGTCCTCGCTTAATCCTCCCTTGGCGATTCAACTCGTCTAGTAAAATAGGAACGCTCGCCGCCGCTAAGTTGCCGCATTTGTCAATGTTCATAGGGAATTTTTCAATCGGTAAATCAAGTCTTCTCGCCGCCGCCTCTATGATGCGACGATTGGCTTGATGCAAGATGAAATAGTCTACTTCTGCCTCAGTCTTATCCACTTTTTCAAGCGTCGCTTTGATTGTCTCAGGAATCCTTCTAACTGCGAATTTGAATACCTCTGAACCATCCATAGAAAGCTTTTCTGTCCTATCTGTTCTTTCCACTATCGGATTAATGAGTGGCAATGCTCCCGCATATAGCACCATCCCCTTACTGCCATCGCTACCCATATCGGTGGCAATAATTCCTTGCTCACTTGCTTGCATCACTATTGCTCCTGCTCCATCACCAAACAATATACACGTCGCACGGTCAGCCCAATCCACAATCTTTGATAATGTCTCTGCTCCAACCACTAAAATCGTCTTATACATGCCCGAAGTTATGTAGGCATTTGCGGTATTCATCGCGAATACAAATCCTGTACAAGCCGCGCTTAGGTCGATACATGGTACTTCCTTCATGCCAAGCTCCGCTTGGATTTGACATGCTGTATTCGGACAACTATAATCCGGTGTTACCGTCGCTACTAGAATCATATCTATCTCATCCAGTGCAATACCACTGTCATCAAGTGCTTTTTTAGCTGCCTGTGTCGCCATGCTAACGGTTCCTTCAGATGAAAGATACCGTTGTCTAATCCCTGTATGTTCTTCAATCCAGTCATCATTTGTGTCCACTAATTTGGCAATATCATCGTTGCTCATTACATGCACTGGTGCATAACTGCCTGTCCCTAAAATTCTTGCTTTCATTATAAATGCTTCTCTTTTCTTCTTTAATATTAATGTCATTTTCTTGTTTATTAAATATTGTTTGACTATCAAACTATTTTATTATAAAACTATTTTCAAAGTATGTCAAACCCTTTCCCGCAAAAAATCATTGAAAAAGAGGCAAAAGTATCTTAAATACTTGTGCCTCTTTGGTTCTTTAGTCTTTAGTTTAAATACTCTTTTTAAAAGCTTGGTTCAATCAAACCATATGTATTCCCTTTGCGCTTGTAAACAACATTGACTTCTTCTGTCTCGGCGTTAGAAAATACAAAGAAATTATGCCCCAGTAACTCCATCTGTACACAAGCATCCTCTGGGTACATTGGTTTCATTCCGAAGTTTTTAGTTCTTACAATTTTGACTTCTTCATCTTCTGCTGCTTCTTTTTCAATGAAGGCCTTTTGTAGGTTGCCACCATCTTGGTGTTTATCGACGATTTTGTTTTTGTATTTGCGAAGTTGTCTCTCGATAACTTCTTCCACCAAATCAATCGACACATACATATCGTTGCTCACTTGCTCGGAACGAATAATATTGCCCTTAACAGGTATCGTCACTTCAATCTTCTGGCGGTCTTTTTCGATGCCTAGCGTGACAATAATCTCTGTTTCAGGAGTAAAGTAGCGTTCTAACTTGCCCAACTTCTCATGTATTGCTGCCTTTATACCTGGTGTAACTTCAATATTTCTACCACTAATAATGAAATTCATAATATCAGCCCCTTTTTTAGTATTTTGTTATCTCTAGTATAAGCCCGCTGACAATGTTTAGCAATAATATTTATCAAATTAGACACACTTTTTTGACCTCGTCGTATTTGAGCTTTCCGCCAAATATATCCAGTGCGCTTCCTACTGTTACGTCTATTTTGCCTCGTCCTAGTTCTTTCAACAAGTCCAAGTCTTTAGGACTACTGACACCGCCGGCATAAGTCATTGGAATTTCATCATACTCCGCCAAAATGGCTATTAATTCTGTATCGATTCCAGCAGCTTTTCCTTCTACATCAACGGCGTGAATCAAAAATTCATCACAATATTTTGCCAGTTCACTAAGCGTATCTTTATCAACTTTGACCGTCGTAAACTTTTGCCATCTGTCGGTTACTATATAATACTCGCCATCTTTCTTGCGGCAACTTAAATCCAAGACCAAATGGCTCTTGCCGACAACCTTTTCTAACTCTTTAAGTGCTTGATAGTCCACTTCTCCATTCTTGAAAACATAGGATGTGATAATTACATGACTAGCACCTGCCGCTAAAAATTCATTGGCATTTTCAGCGGTAATACCACCGCCTATTTGTAGTCCTTTAGGGTACTCACCAAGAGCAGCTAACGCTTGCTCTTTCGTCGCATCGTAATATTCTGAAGAAGATGCATTTAATAAAATAATATGCCCACCTAATAATTTGTCATCACGATATAGTCTGGCAAAAAACTTAGCATCTTGTTCAGACACAAAATTTTCAACTGCCATGTCTCCTACATCGGTTAGGCTTCCTCCAACAATTTGTTTTACTTTTCCATTGTGAATATCAATACACGGTCGAAAACGCATTATTTCTCTCCTGTAATTACGTCTTGCATATCATATAAGCCAGCTGGCTTACCTGCTAAGAATTTCGCTGCTTCAACTGCCCCTTTACCAAATATTCCTTTTGAATATGCTGTATGGCTAAAGGTAATCACTTCATCTGAACCAGCAAAGATTACATCATGTTCGCCGACAATAGTGCCGCCTCTGACTGCACTGATGCCTATCTCCTTATCATCACGCTGCTGATGCACTTGACTGCGGTCGTACACGTAATCATATTTCCCTTCCATCGCCTCGTTTAGACTATCTGCCAACGCTAAAGCAGTACCACTTGGTGCATCGCATTTTAGCTTGTGATGCTTTTCAACAATTTCCATGTCGAATCCCGCCGTAGCCAAAACTTTTGCTGCATCTTGAATCAATTTCAACATTGTATTGATTCCTAGTGACATGTTAGCTGACTTTAGAATCGCTACTTCTTGACTCGCCTCTTTCATCTTAACAAGCTGTTCTTCTGTTAGACCGGTAGTGCAAAGTATCACTGGTAATTTCTTACTTTGACAGTACAAAAGCACCCCATCAACTGCTTTAAATGAAGAGAAATCAATCATTACGTCGGCCTCGACATCACATTCACTAATATTTGTAAATACTGGATAGCCGTTGTCTCGATTATCAACCACGTCAATGCCTGCCACCATCTCGGTGTTCGCATCTTCTTTGATAATTCCTGAAATAACTTGCCCCATATGACCATTACAGCCATGCATAATAATTCTAATCATCATGTTTTCCTTCCCCAATTAGACAACTGTTAATCCGTAGTCTCTCATAGCCTGTGCCAATCTTTCTTTGTTGGCATCTTCCATCTCAGTAAGCGGTGCTCTAAGTGGCCCACATGCTTTACCCATCAAGTTCATCCCTGCTTTTACTGGAATTGGGTTTACCTCACAAAATAGTGCATCTACTAATGGTAACATTTCAAGTTGTAGTTTACAACTTTCTGCTACATCTCCCGCCAAATATTTTGCTACTACTTCATGCGTCTGTGCTGGAGCAACATTTGCGATTACCGAAATAACACCGATTCCGCCTAGTGACAATATTGGTACTATTTGGTCGTCATTTCCCGAATACATATCAATTTCGCCGTTTGTTAGGTGCATAATCTGTGCTACTTGCGAGATGTTCCCTGATGCTTCTTTGATTCCAACAATGTTTTCAACGTCTCTAAATAGCGTTGCCACTGTTTCTGGTTGCAAGTTACATCCCGTTCTACTAGCCACGCTGTACATGATGATTGGCGTATCTGCCACTTCATTTGCGATAGCCGTGTAGTGGTTAATTAGACCCTTTTGTGTAGCTTTGTTGTAGTATGGTGTTACAACCAAAAGAGCGTCTGCCCCACATTCTGCTGCTTCTTTGGATAAGCGGATTGCTGTTGCTGTGCAATTCGAGCCTGTTCCAGCTACCACAGGAATTCTTTTCGCTACTTTGTCAACCGTATACTTGATTGCTTGTAAATGTTCATCCTCGTTCAGTGTTGATGATTCACCCGTCGTTCCACAGATGATGATTGCATCTGTACCGCTAGTAATCTGTTCTTCCAACATCTCTCCTAATTTTTCGAAATTTACTGAAAAATCCTCGTTCATTGGGGTGACAATCGCCACACCTGACCCTTTAAATATCGCCATGCTACTTCCTCCTTAATCTTGTTTTGATAGATTGTCTTAGGAAAATAAAAAGAGGCAAACCTCTTGGTTCGCCTCTAAAGAATTTGATATCATTATTATCCTTAGATAGCGCACCATCATTGCTGATGACAGTCATATAGTTCTTCACCATATGCCCAAGAATAAAATTTAAGGACTTTTACTCTTTCGGCATTATCCCCTTTCCTTTGTCTTCGTCTGCTCCTTAGGCATCCAACAAAATACTAATAAATAACGCGACCTCTATCAAATATTATTTTTTATAACTATATCATCGTTTTAATGCTTTGTCAATTACGCTAGCTTATCATTCTCCCGCTAAAACAGAGTTTTTGAAATCTCTCAATGTCTTAGCTGAATGGTTCATTGCTTGCTTTTCTTCTTCTGACAATTTAATATTAATAGTTCTAACGATTCCACGCTTACTAATTACGCTTGGCAGACTAATCGCTACGCCCGCCCATGGACCATATTCATCGCCTAATACGTGAGCAACTGGTAAAACAGCATGTTCATCACGCATAATCGCTTCACAAATTCTTGCTGCACATATCGCTATTCCTAAGAATGTTGCACCCTTTTTCTTGATAATTGTTGCTCCACCACTTTTTGCTGTGTCAGCTAATTCAGCTAAATCTACCTTTTCATCCATGCTTTCAAAATAATAGTCTAGGCTTTCACCACCAACCGTTGCACGACTCCAGATAGCTACCTGTGTGTCACCATGCTCGCCAAGAACGTACGCATTAACATCGGTGATAGCCACTTGACATTTTTCACTAATCAGACGACGAAGACGTGCTGTATCTAGTGTTGTTCCTGAACCGATAACTCTGTTTGCCGGAATTCCTGATGTTTCTTGTACTATAGCAGTCAAGACATCAACTGGATTTGAAATTACCACAATCAATGGATCAACTGCATGTTCCATGATACTCTTGGTTATGCTTTTGGCAATCGATACATTGGTCTTAGCAAGATCAAGTCTTGTCTGTCCTGGCTGTCTCGCAATTCCCGCCGTAATAACGATAATAAACGCATCCCTACAATCTTCGTAACTACCAGTTCTAATCTTTGTCTCACTGTGAAATGCTGTCGCATCTTCCATGTCAAATGCACTTCCTTCAGCACGTTCTGCATTTACATCAATCATTACAATTTCACTAGCCACTTCTTTAAGCATAAGTGAAAATGCCACTGATTCTCCNACATTTCCCGCTCCCACTACTACGATTTTACTCTTCTTCATTATTTTTGCCATTTGCCTATTTCTCCTCTTTCATTAATGGTTATTTAGTCTCATAAAAATGTTTGTTAAAAATTTAACTCTTACTTATTAATTCATCATACAATAGATTGTATTTTTTTTCAACCAATTTTTTCAAACCGTCTAAACCAATGACATGGCCGCTTCATCAGCTACGATAATTACGTCCTCATGCAGTTGCAAAATAGACGCTGGTACTTGTGGCGTTATATCACCAAAGAACGCTTCTTTGAATGTTTGAGCCTTCGCTTCACCGCTTACCACCATCAAAATTCTCCTCGCCGCCATAATCGTACCGATACCCATCGTATATGCCTGACGCGGCACATCATCTGCTGACGCAAAGAATCTTTTGTTTGCTTCAATCGTATTCTCTGTTAAATCTACGCAGTTAGTATTTTTTTTGAAAACATCGCAAGGCTCATTGAATCCGATATGTCCATTGTTGCCAATTCCTAGCAACTGCATATCGATTCCACCCACTTTAGTGATAATGGCATCATATTCACTACAAGCCTTTTCACTATCTTCGACCGTTCCATCTGGTAAATAGGTGTTGTTCTTATCAATATTAATATGATTAAACAAATTATCATTCATGAAATAAAAATAACTTTGATCGTTTTCCTTTGGTAACCCCTTGTACTCATCAAGGTTTACTGTTATAACTTCTGAAAAGTCCAATCTGCCTTGGTTACATTTGTTCGCCAGCTCCTTATACGCTCCGACCGGCGTTGAACCCGTTGCTAATCCCAACACCGTATCTGGCTTCATCATAATCTGCGCTGCCATTATATCTGCTGCCTTAATGCTCAAATCCTCATAATCTTTTGCCTTTATAATTCTCATGCTGTTTCTCCCTTCGCCTTGCCCATTTTTTCATTCATCATTACTATTATCGTTATTTCGTAAATATTCCAATAAACGAAGTCTATCTTCGACTTCCAAATCTTTTAGCCCACTTCTACGCTCCAAATGGTGCCTAAACTCGTGTCTAAGCGTTTTACGGGTACGGCTTTTTAAAGCTTCTCTTTTAAAATGACCGTAAAGTTTCATAAATGAACCATAATATATCACGATATGATTACCCATCGTCGAACTATGATGATACTCACCGAGTACAATCAAATCATCATTTACCGCATGGGGGTTAATCCGACATTCCTCTAAGACGCGTATTCCTCCATTTAGTTCTTCGAAAAACTCAGTCGGTATTTCTGCTGATAATTCTTCGACAATTTCAAGAAATTCTTCTAGCTCAATCATTCAATCACCTCACGACGCTTACTTTTAGAGCATCGTTGCTCTCAAGGTTGCTGCATCTTCGATACAAAGGTTCGTTGGCGCAACATCAAATACCGTTTTACAGCCACTTTCGCCCTGCTTGTTTAGGCGATATGCCGCTCTAGCATATGCCACTATCACAGACGCTGTAAATTCTGGATTAGAATCTAGCTTTAGACTATATTCAATTATATGATTATTATCTTCTGCTAATCCTGTTCGTCCACTACGAATCACGAACCCACCATGCGGTATTCCTGCATGTTCACTCGCCAACTCTTCTTGACTGATGAAATTTACAGTTGTGTCATAGTCCGAAAAATAGTTCGGCATCTCCTTGATTTCTTTTTCAATTTTAGCTTTGTCAGCACTTTCATCTACCACTACAAAACATTCTCTCGTGTGCTTTTCACGGGTTGTAAGGTCTGGATTTATCCCATCTCTAACTGCTTTTAGTGCTTCTTCAACCGGTATCGTATATTGTTTGGCATCAAGAACACCTTCAATCCGTCTAATAGCATCTGAATGACCCTGGCTAACACCTTTGCCCCAAAAAGTATAAGTTGACCCACAACTTAATGCTGCTTGCGCATATACACGGTTCAAAGAGAACATCCCTGGGTCCCAACCTACAGAAATAATCCCTACCTTCCCGCTTGCTTTGGCACTTTCATCCACCTGAGCAAAATGCTGCGGTATCTTAGCATGAGTATCATAGCTATCTACTACGTTAAAATATTGCGCAAATTGTGGTGTTTGTTTTGGTAAATCTGTCGCACTTCCTCCGCACAATATTAAGACATCTATTTTGTCTTTCATATTTACTGCTTCATTAATATTGTATACTCCCACACCTTCTGTGAGTATTTTAAGGCTTTTGGGGTCGCGTCGCGTAAACACTGCGGCTAACTCCATATCTTCGTTTTGTTTTACTGCCGCCTCTACGCCTTTGCCCAAATTACCATATCCTAAAATCCCGATTCTAATATTCATTATTTTAGTCTCCCTTTCACCAAATATCCTGCCATTTAATTGATCATTTTAATCATATCAAAAAAAGTTTTTATCGACAAGTACTTATATCAGTTATGTACTTTTGTCATTTGCCATTTTTTTTGTGTTTTTTTTAGGCATCTTGCTATAAATTATTGTTATTTCACAATCATTATTGTATAATAACTTCACTGCGTATTTGTACTATACTTTAACTAAAGAGGAGGAACTTTATGTTAGACCAGTTAATGTACCAAAAGACTGATGAAATTATTCATCGCTACGGCGCAAATCCAAGCTCCTTAATTCCTATTATGCAAGACATTCAAGCAGAGTACCGCTATTTACCTGGCGAACTGCTTACTTATGTCTCAACACAGATTGGAATTACTGAAGCAAAGGCTTTTAGCGTTGCCACTTTTTATGAGAATTTTTCTTTTGAAGCTAAAGGAAAGTACATCATAAAAGTATGCGATGGCACAGCTTGCCACGTTCGTAAATCAATGCCTGTTTTGGATGCCCTGCATCGTGAGTTGGGTTTGAGCAACAAGAAACACACTACCGATGACATGCAGTTCACTGTTGAAACTGTATCATGCCTTGGTGCTTGTGGGCTTGCACCTGCTTTAATGGTAAATGAAGATGTTCATGCTGCCATGACCCCAGAGAAGGTATATGCACTCTTGAAAGAATTGCGAGGTGACAACGATGAAGCTTAAAAACAGAAAAGCATTACTAGCTCTTCATGATAAAGCTAAAGAGCGACTAGATTCTTACGACTGCCGTATTCTTGTCTGTTCTGGTACCGGTTGTATCGCGACTGGTTCCCATAATGTTTATGATAAGTTTGTGGAGATAACCAAGGATACTCCTAATGTAACAGTTGATTTTAAACCACATGGCAAAGATGCCCATGTCGGTATCAAAAAGACTGGTTGCCAGGGTGTTTGTGAATTAGGTCCTTTGGTTTGTATTCAAAAAGGCGATAAAATAATTCAATACATCAAAATTGGCGTAGACCAATGCCAAGAAGTATTTGAAAAAAGCGTTTTAGACGATAAAGTTATTAAGTCCTTTCTATATACTCAAGATGGCAAGGCTTACAAACAACCAAAAGACATTCCTTTCATCAAGAAGCAAACTAGAATCGTTCTTGAAAATTGCGGTCTAGCTGATGCTGAATCTATTGATGAATATATTGCTTCTGATGGTTTCTCTGCACTCCAAAAAGCTCTCTTTGAGATGACTCCTGAAGAAGTTGTCGACACGATTGACCAATCAGGTCTACGTGGTCGTGGTGGTGGTGGTTTCCCTGCTGGGCGCAAATGGAAACAAGTTGCGGCTCAAGAAGAAAAAGTTCGCTACGTTGTCTGTAATGGTGACGAAGGTGACCCTGGTGCTTTCATGGATGGTTCTGTTATGGAAGGTGACCCTTACAAATTAATAGAGGGTATTATGATTGCTGCTTACGCAGTAGCCTCTTCTGAAGGGTATATCTATGTTCGTGCAGAATATCCAATGTCAGTTTTACGTCTACGTCACGCAATTAGCGAAATGGAAAAATACGGACTACTTGGTGAAAATATCCTTGGCACCGATTTTTCTTTCAATATACATATTAACCGTGGTGCAGGCGCATTTGTCTGTGGTGAAGGTAGTGCTTTAACAGCTTCTATCGAAGGTAACCGAGGAATGCCTCGTGTTAAACCTCCACGAACTGTTGAAAAAGGTCTTTGGGAAAAACCAACTGTTTTGAATAATGTCGAAACTTTTGCCAATGTTCCTAAGATTCTCCTTGAAGGAGCTAGTTGGTATCGCAATATCGGAACTGAAAAGAGTCCTGGAACTAAGACCTTTTCAATCACTGGTGCGATTCAAAATACTGGTCTTATCGAAGTACCAATGGGAAGCACTCTACGTGAAATCATTTTCGATATTGGTGGCGGATTAAAAGATGGTGGTACATTTAAAGCCGTTCAAATCGGTGGTCCATCTGGCGGTTGCCTTGTAGAAGAACATTTAGATGCTCCCCTTGATTTTGATTCAGTTAAGAAATACAACGCTATCATGGGATCTGGCGGACTCGTTGTTATGGACGAAGATACTTGTATGGTTGAAGTTGCTCGTTTCTTTATGAACTTTACTCAACGTGAATCTTGTGGAAAATGTATCCCTTGTCGTGAAGGAACTAAGCGAATGCTAGAAATCTTAGAACGCATCGTTCACGGCGAAGGTAGACTTGAAGACTTGGATGAGCTTTTAGAATTAGCCGAAATGGTTAAGGGCATGGCTCTTTGTGGTCTTGGTAAGAGTGCTCCTCTACCAGTTCTTAGTACCTTGAACGTCTTCCGCAAAGAATACGAAGAACATATCCTCGACAAGAAATGTCGTGCTGGTGTGTGCAACGCTATGAAAAAATATGTTATTGACGCTGATAAGTGTAAAGGTTGTAGCAAATGTGCTAAAGCTTGTCCAGCTAGTGCAATTACAGGGAAATTAAAGGAACCTTATAATATTGATACTAAACTATGCATCCGTTGCGACGCTTGTCCTGCGACTTGTCCATTTGATGCTATTTACGTTGAAGCATAGGAGGAATGAAAATGGGAACAATGATTATAGACGGTAGAAAAGTTGATTTTACCGACGAAAAAAATGTACTCGCCGTTATTAGAAAAGGCGGTATCAACATTCCAACACTTTGCTATCATTCAGAAGTATCTACTTTTGGTGCTTGTCGCCTTTGTACAGTAGAAAATGATAGNGGTGGCACCTTCGCTTCCTGTTCNGAGGAACCAAGAGATGGAATGGTAATTTACACTAATACAGGCAAACTCAAAAAATATCGTAANCTGATTGTCGAGTTGCTTTTAGCTTCGCATTGTCGTGATTGTACTACATGTTCTAAAAACGGCTCTTGTGAATTACAAAAACTCGCTAAATTGATGGATATCGATTCTATTCGTTTCGAAAACACTCGTCAAACTTACGCCATAGACAATAGTTCACCTTCTCTTGTACGTGACCCTAACAAATGTATTCTATGTGGCGATTGCGTTCGTGTCTGTGATGAACTACAAGGTGTNGGGGCATTAGGATTTGCTTATCGTGGAACAGANGCCATGGTAATGCCAGCCTTCAATAAAACTCTGTGCGAGACTGACTGTGTCAACTGTGGACAGTGTCGTGTTTTCTGTCCAACTGGTGCTATCAGCATCCGTACTAACATGGACGAAGCATGGGAAGCTATCGCCGACCCTGACGTGCGCGTAGTTGCGCAAATTGCGCCAGCCGTTCGAGTGGCTGTTGGTGATGCTTTTGACTTATCTTCTGGTACAGATACAATGGGTAAAATAGTCAACGTCTTACACCGTATTGGTTTTGACGAAGTGTATGATACCTCTTTTAGCGCTGACTTAACTGTTATGGAAGAGTCAAAAGAATTTCTAAACCGCGTTGAAGCAGGTAAGAATCTTCCACTACTGACTTCTTGTTGTCCAGCTTGGGTCAAATTTGCCAATGAACACTATCCTGACTTTGCTGCAAATATTTCAACTTGCCGCTCTCCTCAGGGAATGATGTCGGCAATCGTTAAGGAACATTATCGTGATCCTAAGAATGCTGAGGGCAAGAAAACAGTGATGATTTCATTCATGCCTTGTACCGCTAAAAAGGCGGAAGCAGAATTACCTTCTGGCATTACTAAGGGCGAACGAGATACTGACATTGTCCTTACGACGACTGAACTGATTAGAATGATTAACAACTCAGGGATTGATTTTGCTCCACTAGTTCCAGAAGCTACTGATATTCCATTTGGCTTTGGTTCAGGAAGTGGTGTTATCTTTGGTGTTACTGGCGGTGTTACCGAAGCAGTTCTTCGCCATCTCACTCCTCATCAGCACCATAAAACTGTGCTTGAGGAAATTGCTAACTCAGGGGTTCGCGGAGACGCACAAATCAAAGAATTAACCATTCCTTATAATGGTATTGATGTAAATATATGTATTGTTAGCGGGCTTGCTAAAGCACGTGAGATTATGGATAAGGTTGCTGCTGGTGAAGCTAACTATCATCTGATAGAAGTTATGGCTTGCTCTCAAGGTTGTATCATGGGTGGCGGTCAGCCGCCTCTAGGTGATGCAAGCACTAAAGACGCTAGAACTACTGGACTTTATAATGCCGACAATATTTCAATCATCAAGAATTCTGATGAAAACCCAATGCTTGACTCGCTTTACAATGGCTTGTTAAAGGGTAAGGTACATGAGTTATTGCATACACCTAAGACAAAATAATAAATAAAACAAACCAAAACAAAAACACCTTTGTCGCATTAGCGACTAAGGTGTTTTTTCTAAATCCGTTCTCTATTTTGTTAGTTCTTTATTCCTTTATGAAATTCTTGCAACGATTTCACCGCAAACTGTTTGTTTTCCTTGGCTGTCTTGATTCCTTCAATAGTCGC